>Ga0065697_1000007_pt1 | contig 101724 bp, 102 predicted proteins | sample AntLakMe24m_08um_FD_59086 | JGI IMG/M metagenome (GOLD analysis project Ga0065697, IMG submission 59086) | Hypersaline microbial communities from Antarctic Deep Lake - 24m 0.8um v2 (version 3) | ecosystem: Environmental > Aquatic > Non-marine Saline and Alkaline > Hypersaline | place: Deep... | reverse complement strand
GTAGCGGCCACTCAGTACCGTGTCGCATTCACTCCCGGCCTGAAGGCCGGGATTCCCTGCTTGAATTAAGGAAGCACGACCCGGACGAGGTCCTCTGAGCAGCGACGGAAACCCTCTTGGCCGCGGCCGGTGTGCACTATGGTATGTCTCCACAGGACAGCTCCGATGCTGAGGAGGGTCCTGCCACGCCAAAGCGAGGAAGTAGCGGTGCTGACGAGGACGCCGGCTCTGCGGGCAGCGACGGCCCGGTAGGCGGTGACGGCCCGATAGGCAGCGACGGTCCGGCCGGCGAGGACGGCCCGCCGGCCGGCGACGGCCGCAGCGATGGCTCGACGACCGAGGCGACTCCAGAAGTCGAGAGCCGGCATCTCGAGAACGCCATCGACATCGTTCAGGAGATATTCTTCGTCTTCTCCCTCGATGAGGGGATGCTCTCCTGGAACGAACGAGTAAACGCGGTGACCGGCTACGACGATGCCGAACTCCGCGAGATCGAACCGCTCTCGCTCATCGCCCCCGACCACCGCGATCGCGTCGCCGCGACCATCGCTGAAGTGGCAAACGAGGGCGAGGCCGGCACCGAAGCGGATCTGCTGACCCGCTCTGGTGAGCGCATCCACTACGAGTTCACCGGTTCGGTGCTCTCCGAGCCGGGAAACCCTTCCGTAATCTGCGGCACCGGCCGAGACATCAGCGACAAACGCCGCCGGGAGGCGGAACTCCGCGCGCAGGCCGACCGGCTGGAAACGCTCAACCACGTCAACGCGGTCATCCGTGACGTGAACGACGCGCTGGTCCGAGCCGACAGCCGCGGGAGGATCGAATCGGCGGTCTGTGAGCATCTAGCCGCGGCCGAACCCTACGAACTCGCGTGGCTGGGCGACCTGACCATCACCGGCGACCAGGTTGAGCCCCGAGCGAAAGCCGGCGGACCAACCGATTATGTCGACGCACGGCCGGTCGACATCGACGATGGGTTCACTGCCGTCGACGCCATCGAGACGGACGAACCTCACGTCATCCAGTCCATCGCCGATGACCCGAACGCCGGACCCTGGCGCGACGCCGCGCTCTCGCGGGGGCTCGAAGCCGCCGCCGCAGTGCCACTTTCCTACCGTGGCACCAGCTACGGCGTGCTCTGTCTCTACGCCCCCCGGGGCGGGGCTTTCCGTGGGACCGAGCGGGAGGTGCTCGCGGAACTGGGCGAGACCATCGGATACGCCATCGCCGTCGCCGAGCGCCGGCGCGCACTGGTCTCGGACACCGTCGTCGAAGTCGAGTTGGAGTTCTCGCCGCCCGGACCCTACTTCCAGCGACTGGCCACCAAGAGCGACCAACCCCTCGAACTCGAAGGGGTCGTCGAGGAGGAGAACGGTGTCGCAGAGTTCTTCGAACTCTCGGGTGACCCGGCGGCCGTCGAAGCCGCGGCGGTCGAGACAGTCGGCGAGCTCACGGTCATCTCCACCTCCGACGGTGGCGGCGTGGTTCGCATCGACCCCGCCGAACCCTCCATCGCCGCACTGGTCGCTCACTACGGCGGCGTGTTGAAGACTGCAAGCGCTGACACCGACACCGCCCGCGCTCGGTTCGAACTCCCTCGAGGCGCCGACGTTCGGACCGTCGTCGAGGCCATCGGACGTGCCTACGACGATACGCGGCTGGTGGCCCAGCACGAGCGAGAGCGTACAGGAAGCCGCGGGCTGGAGTTCCGCGCCAGCTTCGAGGAGGCTCTGACCGACCGCCAGCGCCAAGTAATCGAGACAGCCTACCACGCCGGCTTCTTCGGCTGGCCACGCGACGCCTCCGGCGAGGAGGTCGCAGAGAGTCTGGACATCGCACCACCGACGTTCCACGAGCATCTGCGGCGTGCAGAGGAGAAACTGCTCGACGCCTACTTCGAGGCCGACGGGCTGGAGTAGCTAGCAGCGCCAGCCGCGGTCCGTGTCGTTCAGTCGCTCGCAACCGTCTTCGGTGACGACGAGGAGGTCCTCGATCCGGACACCGAACTCTCCGGGGAGGTAGATGCCTGGCTCGACGCTGAACACCATCCCCGGCTCGAGCAGTCGCCCGCTCCCGGCGACGATGAACGGCTCTTCGTGCACGTCGAGACCGACGCCGTGGCCCGTGCGATGGATGAACTGCTCGCCATAGCCCGCATCCTTGATGACCTCCCGGGCCGCCGCGTCGACCTCGCCCGCCGTCACACCGGGTTCGACCGCCTCCACGCCAGCCTGCTGTGCCTCCCGGACCACCTCGTGGATTTCACGGTACTCTTCATTGGGGTCGCCGCCGAAGACGAGCGTCCGGGTCTGGTCAGCGGGGTAGTGGTCGACGCGGGTGCCGAAGTCAAGGACAACGGGGTCGCCCTGTTCGATGGTCCGGTCGCCGTGGCTGTGGTGGGGTTTCGCCCCATTTGGGCCGGAGCCGGTGATGGTCTCGAAGGAGACGCCCGTGCCCCCGTTGCTCTCGAGGAGCGCCTCGATTTCGCTCGCCAGTTCAGCCTCCGTCATGCCGACGACGTCTTCTCCGAGGTCGCAGAGGTCCCGAACTGTCTCGTCGGTGACGGCCGCAGCCTCGCGCATGGCCTGCAGTTCGGTATCGTCCTTCCGGCACCGCAGGTCGCCCAGCACGTCGCTCGCCAACCCGAACGTGGCCTCGGGCAGCACCGCGCGGAGATCCTGGGTGAATACGGCCCACATGGAGTCGTCGACGAGCAGGTCGCCGTCGGCGAGGTTGAGTTCGGCCGCGATGCGCTCGATGTACGGGTTCGGCTCCTCGTCGTCGCCCCAGGTCCGAACGTCGGGCACCCACGATTCCTCCCGAATCTGCTCGCCGTAGAGTTCGGGCACGAGAAAGATCGGGTCGCCCTCGACAGGGACGAACAGCAGGAGGTGGCGCTCGCTGGGTGACTCCGCGAAGCCGGCGGTATAGAGGAGGTTGTTACTCGGGAACAGCACCATCCCCTCGACGTCAATTTCTCGAAGTCGTTGCTGTGTCGCACGTGTCCGGCGCTCGAACGCGTCGCTCATGGGCGCTGATGTCAGGGGCTGACTGAATAGCTACCGAAGCAGTGACTATCCGTAAAAAAGAAGGCCGGTCGTGTGCCGCGACTTACTGTTCGATCTCCAGGAGGCACGCCCCACAATCCCGACAGCTGTATGTGAAGACCTCCGCGCGCCGGCAACAGGACTCGACAGTTTCTTCGCCGAGGCCGGGCGTTCCGCCACACGCTGGACAGCGTTCGGCGAACACCCGCAATCCGGCCAAGATACGGCCCTGTTCTGTGTGATCTCGCGCTGTCCAATCCGCGTCGCGGTCGCCCAGCACCCGAACAGCGCCCAAGTCAGCCACCAACGCCGCCTCTGAAGGCCAGTCAGCCGCCTTCATCCCACCATCCGTGACCACACAGGCGTCGCCTCGCTCCTCAACACCTGGCTCCGCCACGTCGAGGAGTTTCCCAGCAGCACCAACGGGGTTTGTGCCAGCCTCGTCGATAGCCTCCTGCCAGACTGCCTCGAACTCACCGGTGAGGACGAGATTTTCCCCGTCGGTCTCCTCGACTGCCCCCACCTCGAACAGATACGCTTCGACGTCGACGGCCTCGCCAGGGTCTGGCAGTTCAGGAGCTTTGCCGAACCATCTGAGAACCCGATCCGGAAGGTAACGTTTCGTGAGTTCGGGCGTCCCGGGGACCAGATACCCCCTGAAGTAGATGGCAGCGACTCCCACGCCCAGCGCAAGGAGGCCGAAAACGGGCGTCAGAAACACCGCCGCAATCGCGGAGAGACAGACGGCGATGGCAGTGTTCAGGACGGTACAGGGCGTACAGCGGTTCTCTCCGGTGTAGGCCGGCTGCCGGAGGCGCTCAGCGAGCCGAGACGCACTCGTAGCCATTAACCCAGTCCTCGATGCTCGAAACTAAAAACCTATCGCCGGAAAGGAACGGAGAGAAGGGAGCACAGTCCAAACGGTGGCGCTACTGGAGGCGCTTCGTCGTCTCGATGAGCGGGTGCCGGGCGTAGTCGACCACCTCCACGTCGTCGATCGACTGCAGCCCCTCATTCTCGGCGGTGCGTTCCATCCCCAGCTCGACCGGGCCCGCCGCCTTGACGACGATGACGTACGCGTCCATCTCCTCGATCCCCAGCCGGTCTGCTGCGAGTGCGCGGTGGTGGCCGTCAGTGAGGAGCAGGCGCTCGGTCCTGCCGGTCGCGTTGGCGATGATGACGAGCGGCTCTGCCAGCCCGTTCTCCAGTTCGTAGCTCCGGCCTTCGAGTTCGTCAGCGTACACGCGGTTCTGTGTGGGAACGAGATCATCCAGCCTCACGGTCCGGCGCTCCTGGGTGACGGTCACGTCGTGGATCTGCTGGAGCGTTTCCATCAAATCGCCGACCTTCTCGGGGGTTGCTCGCTCGATTTGGCTCCTGACTACATCTGTGTTGGAGATGATGCCGACGAGGTTCCCGGCGTCGTCGACGACCGGGAGTTTCTGAATACCCGACCTGAGGATGACGCGCGCGGCGTCGATGACGTCCATCTCCGGATGGGCAACGACGAGGTTCTCGTTCATCACGGTGAAGAGGAGGGCGTCCTTGTCGGCCAGCAACAGATCGCGGGCGGAGATGAACCCCTTGACGCGGCGGCCGTCGGTGACGGGAAAGCCGTTGTGGCCCTCGCTCTCGGCGATACGACGTGCCACCTCCTGGACGGTGTCGTCTGCGGAGACGGTCGCGACTTCGCGGGTCATGTACTCTTTGACCCGTGCTCTGGTGGCCATACCGGCCTAACGAGCCGCCAGCGCAAAAGCCTACAGGACTCAGGCGTCCTCGTCAGCGTCCTCCTCAGATGTGCTGTCGGAAAAATCAACATCTGCGGCGGAGGCGACCCGTTCGGCGAACGAGAGGGAGGCGGTCCCCACTGGGGCGTACTCATACTCGATTGAGTTCTCGGCTGTGGGCGCGCTGGGGGCGTCCCCTAACGCCTCGAAGAATCGGCCCTCGACAACGGCTTCGATCACGTCGCCGAGCGAGCCGGTCAACTCGGCACCGACCTCCCCCAGAATGCCCAACGGAATCTGGGCCCCCGCCATATCTGCGTGGCCGCCGGCATCCCCGATTGCACCGAACGCGTCCCGCAGCGTCTCCCCGAGGTCGAGATCTCCGCCACGCGAGCGACCCGAGACGTAGATGGTCTCGTCCATGAACCCATAGACGAGCGTGGTGTGAATCGCCTCCATGTCGAGCAGACGCTCGGCTGCCTGGGCGAGCGCATCCCGATCGCGGATCTCGCCCACACAGCTCGACAACGCACCGCCCTGCACGGTCCTGTGCTTGATCGCGGCTGCGAGGACGGAGAGCGTCTCGATCGAGACGCTGGGTGACTCGATTCGTGAGAGTGTATCGGAGTCAACAGCGGGGATGAGCAGGGAGGCGGCGATGAAATCCGCCTCGGCGACCTCGCGAGTGAACTCTTTGGTGTCGACCTGAATCCCGTAGAGCAGCGAGGTCGCGGTCTTCCGGTCGAACGGCACGTCGAACCAGTCGAGATACTGGGTCAGCAGCGTACTGGTCGAGCCAACCTCGCTCCGCAGATCGATGAACACGCCGTCGACGGGGCCCCGGGGTGGGTGGTGGTCGATAACGATGTCGATATCGGAGTCCTCGGGCAGGCTGTCGTTGACCCCCGGGCGTGAGTGGTCCACGAGTGCAATGGCGCCGTACGCCTCGATATCCCCCGGCCCGAGGTGGACCATCGGAAGATCGAGGAGATTTACTAATGCTCGGTTCTCTTGGTGGGATATCTCGCCGGAGTAACAAGCCGCCGCCTCGACGCCGAAGCTCTCTGCGACGCGGCAGAGGGCAACAGCGCTCGCGATCGCGTCGGGGTCGGGGTTGTCGTGGGCGACGACAGCGAGCGGCTCCGCAACGTTCAACAGCGCCTGCTTGAGCCCCCGTGCCCGCTCGCTTTCGGGGCCGGTCGCGTAGTCGAGAACTCGGCCCGCGAGCGCGGCGACGGGGTCGATCGTGCGGTCGACGAATGAGTCAAGCGCCGCCGCAGCCGTCTCCTCGGCATCGATACCGGTGTAGGCGACGAGTAGTGCGTCGGGGAACGCCTCACGAGCGGCTTCGGCGGCCCGGAAGTTCCGCTCGGCATCCTCACCGGCGACGACGACGATATCTACCGGTGTGGAGATGTGATCGTCGGGCGCCGTCGGATCGCCCTGGGTGGCGTCGATATCCGCCTCGCGCAGGCTCTCTGCCCGCACGGCGTCGGCAGTGATAACCGTCAGGTCCCCGTGGCGGGGCATCGCCGAAAGCAGGTCGAAGCCGACGGCGCCGCAGCCGAGGACCAGCCGGTGAACCATACTGAGTGGTCCGGGTCGGGACAGGAAAGCGTTGTCGTACAGGGCGGCTCGGTGCCGGCGTCGTCGGTCGACGCGTTACGCTGACTCGATGACGAACTGTGGTTCCGCAATCCGTTCGCTCCGACACTCTGGACACCGCGAGGGGTAGTTCAGCGGGTCGTCGAAGCCGTCGAACCCACACGCCCGACACGCTGGTGGTGCAACGAGGAACTGCTCGTCGGCGTTTTCGAGGCTCTGGGCGACGTGGCGGACGTGTTCGTAGACGGTGCTGGTGGGGACGCCCACTGACGTAGAGAGCTGTCGCGGCGTCGCCGGCTCCTCGCGGAGGGCTTCGATAATGCGTTGGCGGGTGGTCGACTCCTCCATGGTCCCAGGTCACTCGGCGGGGACAAATCGCTTTCCCGTTCGCGCGGCCGAATGGACAAAGCGTTTACCCCTCCCCCCAAATGAACGGATTATGAAGGCAATCGTTCTTGCCGGCGGCTATGCGACGCGACTCTGGCCTATCACCCGCAACCGGCCCAAGATGTTCCTCCCGGTCGGAGATGGAACGGTCATCGACGACGTATTCAGGGACCTGGAGGCCGACGAGCGGGTTGATGAGGTCTACGTTTCGACCAACGAGCGCTTTGGCGAGTCTTTCGAGGAGTATCTCGCCGAGAGCGAGTTCGAGAAGCCGGTCGTCTCCGTCGAAGAGACCGTCGAAGAAGACGAGAAGTTCGGCGTCATTGGCGCGCTCGCCCAACTCATCGACCGCGAAAACCTCGACGACGACCTCATGGTTGTCGCTGGCGACAACCTCATCTCGTTCGACCTCGCGGAGTTCGGGAACTTTTTCCAGGAGAAGGGGACGCCCTGTATCGCCGCCTACGACGTTGGTTCGAAGGAACGCGCGAAATCCTACGGGCTGGTGGACCTCGACGGCGACCGCATCGTCGACTTCCAGGAGAAACCCGACGAACCCAAGAGCACGCTGGTCTCCATCGCCTGCTATGCGTTCCCCCAGGAGACACTGCCGAAGTTCGAAACCTACCTTGCTGGCGAGAACAACCCCGACGAGCCCGGGTGGTTCATCCAGTGGCTCCAGTCACGGGAGGCCGTTCACGCCTTCACGTTCGACGGCGCCTGGTTCGACATCGGCACGCCGGATAGCTATCTCGAAGCCGTCGCCTGGAAGCTGGGCGGGGAGAACCTGGTCGCCGACGATGCGACTGTCGAGAACAGCGAGCTCGGGGAGAACGTCCACGTGATGTCCGGCGCGACGATTGAAGGCAGTAGCGTCAACCGGAGCGTAATCTTCGAAGACGTCAGCATCACTGATACGGAACTGGAGCGCTCTATCGTCGACGAGTCTTGCGAGATTAAGGGGATGCACCTGTGCGACGCGCTCATCGGCGCACACTCAGAGATCAGCCACGAGTAAGCCGAACAGGCGACCGGAAACCTACCGCTCGTCGGAGTCCAGTACGCGAATCTGGTCGCCCCGAACCGTCACCGGAATCGGAACCGTCGCTTCGTAGAGTTCGACCGTCACCTGGTCTTTCCCTTCGTCGATTCGTTGGACACGCGCCTTCTCGCCCTTGAACGGGCCGGCGATGAGTTCGACGATGTCCCCCTCCGCGATACCCTCCACGTCCGGAGTTGGCGAGAGGAAGTGCTCGACCTCCGTCATCGAGGAGGTTCCTGGCACCATACCTCGGGCGTGGGGAATCTCCTCGAGGATGCGCTCGATAATCGAGTCGTCATCGGCTTCGACCATCACGTATGAGGTGAGCGAGTCCGGCGCGAGGACGGCGTGGATCTCGGCCATCTCCTTGCTCGCGATCATGTCCGCGACAGTCTCTTCCTGACGCGCAGTCGTCTTGACGGCGAAGATCGGCATCTACGCGGCCCCCGGNAGGAAGCTCATAACCGCGAAGATGACGAAGCCGAGAAAGCCGATGAGGAAGATGCCGGCTCCGGCGATCTTGGCGACCATCGAGAACTCCTCCCACTCGGGGGTGCTCGCGAGCTTGAGCACGCGAATGTAGTCCGAGAGGTCGTATTTGACATCCATCTTGGCTGGAGATTCTCCCCCGCGCCTTTTCTATCTATTGAATCAGTGCCCGGGACGAAAACGGGTTTTCCGTCCACCGCATGGGGCTCCACCGGATGAAACTCGGGATGGTGCTCGCGGTCGGGCTGGGCTCGCTCACGTTCGCCCAGAGCCTCCTAACCGTCGGGAACCCTACCGCACGGCAAGCGGTTCGAGCACTGATTGGCAACGCCACCCNGAGAGTNGTCACTCTCTGACTATACTCATCTGTTCTCGACCCGCAAAAAGTGTCGTTGGCCTACTGCTCGCCCTGTATCTCCCGCAGCTGCTCCTCAGACGGGGCACGCTCAGCCCGCTCGTTGCCGCCGTAAATCTGAGGCGACTCCACCCCAGTCACGACGATCATGGTTCGCATCCGGCCCTCGACCTCCTCGTCGACGGAGGTGCCCCAGATGATCCGGGCGTCGGGGTCGATGCGGTCGTAGATCTCCTCGACGACACCTTCTGCCTCGCCGATGGACATGTCCGAGCCGCCGGTGACGTTGACCAGCGCAGAGTTGGCACCGGAGATATCCACGTCCAACAGCGGCGACCTGAGCGCAGACTGGACCGAGTCTTGGGCTTTCTCTTCGGTGTCGGACTCGCCGAGGCCAATCATCGCGACGCCACCCTTCTCCATGACCGTGCGAACGTCGGCGAAGTCGAGGTTGACCAGGCCAGGCTTGGTGATGAGTTCGGTGATGCCCTTGACCGACCGCATCAGCACTTCGTCGGAGATTTTGAACGCCTGTTTGACCGGCAGTTTGCCGACGGCGTCGAGCAGGCGGTCGTTGGGGACGACGATGACGGTGTCGGACACGTCGCGCAGGCGCTCGAGGCCTGCCTCCGCGTTGGTTCGCCGGACCTCCCCCTCCGCGGTGAACGGCGTGGTGACAATGGAAATCGTCAGGGCGCCCGCCGCTTGGGCAGCCTTGGCGACGACGGGTGCCGAGCCAGTCCCGGTACCGCCGCCGAGTCCAGCGGTGACGAACACCATGTCCGAGCCGGCGATGGAGTCCTTGATCTCCTCTTGAGACTCGATAGCGGCCTCTTCGCCCACTTGGGGGAGCGAACCCGCCCCGCGGCCCTGGGTCTTCTCCTTGCCCATCAGGATCTTCGTGTCGGCTTCGATTGAGACCAGGTGTTGCACGTCGGTGTTGGCCGCGACTAGCTTCGCGCCGTGAATCCCCTCCTCGTGCATCCGGTTGACTGTGTTGCCGCCCGCACCGCCACAGCCCACCACCGTGATGTTGGTTTTGAGGTCCTGCAGTACTTCCTGCAGTTGCTCGTCGGTCATCTTCCCTGACCGGGGTGCGTCGCTATCGGATTGCTCGGAGGGAGTCGCTTCCTCCTCGGCCTCGGGTGGGGCAGATTCCCCGGCCGCACCCTCTGCCTCGTCTATCGCGTCCTCTACGATGGAATCCATTTGCCCTTCAGTATACGGCGGAGCCTAATCACCTTTCCCCCTTTCGGCCGGTTTTTCGTGGGGCAAACGAGCGATCAGACCGAGAATTCGAACTCTCGTTGGCTCTGGACTGCCTTCGGTGGCACCTGTTGGCCGTTTACCTCGACAGCCTGCCCGCCCGCGAGCATCCCCATCTTCGGTCCCTCGGAGATACCCAGCCGCTGGGCTTTCTCTGGGTCGAACGCCTCCTCACTCGCCAGTACGGTTTTTTCGCCGACCACGACCTCGTCGTAGGACTCACGCAGGACGGCAGCCAGTGCGTCGATTAACTCCCGGTATGCATCCTCGGCGCCATCGGCGGCGAACGCCGCGTTGCCGCGCGCGCGAGTCCCGTTCTCGACGGTTTCGAAGGCGACTGTCGCTGCCTCGACGGCCGCCCGGGTGGTCTCGGGGTCGACGTTCTGTGCTTCCTTCACCAGCGCATCGGGGAGGCTCATTCGCTCCCACCCCGCAGGGTCGTCGGGCGAGCGGGAACCGAACCGCAAGCCGGAATCGACCGTCGAGAGCTCGTCCTCGAGTGATTCGACCAGATCCAGCGGCTGGTGGCCGACAGTCCGAACCCACGTCTCGCTCACAACCCGGTACCCCATCTCCTCGACGGCCGAACGGAGTTCGGGGTGGTCGCCGTCGAACAGCGCGTGCTCGGCGCCGCTGCGCTCGAACGCCGAGGCGAGCACCTCGCGGGCCTCGGTGGTTCGGGGGTGGCCGAGTTCCGCTAGTTGCCAGTCGCTGGCGATGTGGCCGACTGCCCATGGCGTTTCTCGAATCACTCTGCCGAACCGCGGGGCGTAGTGACCGCCACCGATTCCCAGGAGCTGTCGGTCACGGTGGGGGGCGACGCCGCGGAGTGCGAGCACGGCCTGCCCAACGGCGCGGGCGCCGGCGGGGTTGTCCCACTGCTCGTCGCTGCTGCCGAGTTCCGCGAACAGCGACGGGGTGTCGAGTCCCGTCGGGCCGTGGTGGGTGCCTTCGACAGCCACGTCGTAGCCATCTGGCGCGTGGGCAGCGAGCGCGCTCAAGTAGGCCGAGAGTGCGCTGGGTGCGGTTTCAGTGAGTTCCCTATCGTTCCCGCCGTACTCCGCGTCGCCGAAGTTGCCCGTGAAGTGGCCGGTCAGCAGCGCGCCCGTCTCACCGGAGTGCTGGGAGACGAAGATAATCAGGTCGGGTGCCTCGCTGAACGCCGGCGCGGGGTCGTCGATATCGATATGGAGCGCGTCGAACTCCCGGAGTTCGTACGGGCCGCTCCGGTAGTAGGTGCCGCCCCCTTCGGCGTCGGGACGGCTCTCGTCCTCATGTTCCGTCCAGTCCGCCTGTGCGAGCAGCTGCTCGCCGATATGGGCGGACGCGCGGTCGTCGCGGGAGACGACGATGGCGATAGTCATTATCCAAGATAGCGATGTGGACGGACAATAAGCCGTCGGAGTCGGCGGAGTGGTGGGTCGAACGCGTTCGGTTCACACGAAGAGACAAACGTCGTCTGCCGCGGCGAGTTCGAGGTCGAACCTCGCGGCTCGCGTCGTTAGGCCGCTACCGTCAACCGGGAGAGGAGTTTGCTGAACACTGTTAGGGAGTCTCCGAAGTGGTGTCCGAGAAGGCTTCCTGAATGGTCCTGGATGCTCCCTTGAGCTGTCGGGCGAACGCCTTCCGCCGACTAATGAACAGCCCAAGCGCCAGCACGACGTAGACGGCCGCGAAGCCGATGAGCAGGTCGTGCGTCGAGAGGCCGATGGCAATGTACTCCTGCAGGATGAGGAACTCGAGCACTACCTGCGAGATGAACAAGAGGAACAACACCAGCGCCTCCCGCACCGAGATTTCGAGATTCACGATGAGCGCCACCGCGAACAGCGACTGGGCGGCGGTGATCCAGATCTCCGCGGCCTGCTTGTCGTCAAAGGAAAGGACGCCGTACTGGCCGAGCGCGATGGAGTAAACCACCGCAAGCGTGCCGATGAGCAGCGTCCACTGGTTCAGCTTCGAGGAGATGAGCGCGTTGAATCCGGCCGTCGAGCGCGCCTTGTTCACGAGCACGGCCACCGCAATGAGCTCCGGCGACTCCGAAGCCAGCGGCGCAATCCATTGAATCATGAAGAACGGCGGGACGCCGACCTGCTTGCCGAGCCCCTCCAGCCCGTGGGCGAACGGCTCGACGGCGGTGAAGATGACCAGGCCCGAGTAAACGAACAGGGCGAGCACCGCGGCAATACGTTTGGGTTTCGCCAGCCGCTGGAGCGCTGCGGGCACGCCAACGTTTTCCTCAACTTCCTCGGGGTCGCCCCGGAGAATAATGAGGATGTAGGCGACGTAGAGTGTGACCAGGAACACCGTGTCGAAGATGTCGATGCCGCCGCCGAGCGGGACCAGGAACGCCCAAACCGTCGCCAGCAGGAGGAAGACGATTTCCAGCCCGATATCCTTGTCCAGCGAGATGGTGTCGGAGAGAAATCCGTCCTTCCTCGTGACCGTCGGATCCGTCGCGGCCCCGGACCGGAAGATGGTGAACAGCGCGATGCCGGCCCAGCCGATTCCGATGAGGATGCGGTTGGCCCCAGTCATGTTCGCCACCGCGAGGTTGCCGGCCTCAATCCCGCGGGGGGTGCCCGCGAACTGGCCGGCGTTCCAGGCGTAGAGTGCGTCGACGGCGTACTCCGGGGCCACCGCCAGGATCGCCAGCACGGCGATAGCGAAAGCCCGCGGCACGTCTTTCTCGGCGGTCTCGGCGCCCCAGGTCAGGAGGAACGACGCGCCGAGCACGCCGATACCGCTCATCGTGACCGTCACGAGCGTCGAGTAGCCGGCTGCCGCCCCGCCGGCGAAGCTCACCAGCCAGGGGAGCGTCAACGCGACCGCGGCCGCAAGAATCGCGAGTATTTTCCGATTCATGCGAAAATCCACCCGTGTTCTGTCCTGAGCATGCGTAGAGATCCGTTCATCGAACCGTTCGACGGAGCGCCGGATAAATCACAAGATACGGTGTTCATCCCCGGAAACGCAGTTCTCAGGGGCTGTATCTCCGAAATACGGTATTTATCGAGGACGGCAGGATTTACCCCACAGAGACCCCCTCTCGCCAGAATACATGCGTTTCGAGCGTAACGTCTCGACGGCCCCACCACATCGCTTTTCTCCCGCCCGCCCCGAGCCGCGACCAATGCAGGTCTACGGACTCGTCGGCTCCCCAGTCGAACACTCCCTCTCACCGCCGATGCATGAAGCGGCCTACGAGGAACTCGGTCTGGACGCGCGGTACGTCACACTGGAACCCGACGCCGACAGGCTCGACGAGGCGTTCGCCGGCGCGGACGCGCTGGGTGTGGCTGGGCTCAACGTCACCGTCCCGTTCAAGCAGGATGCACTGGCCCACGTCGAACCCTCGCCGACAGCCGAAGCGGTAGGCGCAATCAACACCATCGATTTCGGGCCTGAGACACCCGTCGGCTACAACACCGACGTCTCTGGAGTCACCCGATCTTTCGCCCATCACGACGTCACCATCGATGGGTCATCGGCTGTCGTCGTCGGTGCCGGGGGGGCCGGCCGAGCAGCAGCGTACGCACTGGCAGACACCGGCGCAACCGTCCACGTCGCCAATCGCACCGTAGAGCGCGCAACGGAGCTGGCCACCACGTTCAGCGAGTTTGGTGTGACTGGTGCGGGACTGGGCAGCCTCGAGTCAACGGTCCCGGATGCTGACCTCGTGGTCAACGCCACGAGCGTCGGGATGGAGGAGGACGCCTCACCCGTACCAGCAGCGNTTCTCCACGAGAATCTGGCGGTGCTCGATGCCGTCTACGCTCCACTGGAGACCCGGCTGCTCCGCGACGCAGCTGCGGTTGGTGCGACAACCATCGATGGGGCGTGGATGCTGCTCTACCAAGGCGTGGAGGCGTTCGAGCGCTGGACCGGTGAGACAGCGCCCGTTGACGTGATGAACGACGCCCTGCGAAGCCACCTCTGAGAGCGGCTCTGCGGGGGAACTAGCCGATGTGGACGTTGGCTTTATACACTCCGGGGTCTTCTTCGGGCACATCATGATACTCCGCAAGATTAAGCAGCTCCTCGGACTGGGGAGCAACGACAGTAGCCGGCGCTCCGAAACGGATGTCGTCGTGCAGGAGGATTCCTCTGAACCCGACACCGAAACCGAAGCCGCGGTGAAGGGCGTCGGCAAGACGGACGAAGCCGACAACGGACAGGCTGAGGAAGTCGACGGCGACGATCCCGTCGCTACGGGCACCGAGGCAGCCGCCTCGACTGAATCACTCGTCGACGAGGAGGAGGCAGAGGTGCACCCTGAATCCAGCGCCGAGCCGGCTGAGGCTGCCGGGCCGGGCGCCGACGAGGAGCGTACTGACATCGAAGAGGCCGAACCCGACACGGACGCCGCGGACGTCGAAGAGAACGTCGACGGTGCCACCGCGGAGGAGGCCGACCTGGAGGAAGCGGCGGACGAGACCTCCGTGGACGACATCAAAGGAATCGGTCCAGCCTACTCCAAGCGCTTGGGGGAGGTCGGGATCAACACCGTTACTGAGCTGGCCGAAGCCGACCCCGCGGAGCTCGCCGAGCGCGTCACGGTCGCCGAGAAAACCGTCGCGAAGTGGGTCGACCGCGCGAAGGAATTCGGTAACTGAACCGACCGGAACCCGCTCGTTTTTAGCCGCCGGCCGCCGTCGGTTCGAGTATGACCGACGCCACGGTCGTTACGTCTGCTGCCCAGTTCCACGCCGTGGCTGCCGACGCCCCTCCTGGCTCCCGCATTCCCGTCGAGGTTCGGACGACCGTCGCTGACCCGTTCGGTGCCTACCGCCGCGCCCGCCGAGACCGTGGTGGCGCCTATCTCGAGACCACTGGCGGCCAGTCTGGCTGGGGCTACTTCGGCGTCGACGCCGTCGACGTACTCACCGTTTCTGCCGACGCTGTCCTCGCCGACAACTGGTGGGCCGATGCTGTCGGGCCGAAACAGTCCGCGACGCTCGACGCGCTCGATGGGTTGCTCGCCGGCGAATCACTCGTCCGTGGTGACTGCGAGACGCCCTATCCGTGTGGCGCGCTGGGGTGGCTCTCTTACGACATTGCCAGAGAACTGGAGTCCCTTCCGGGTGAGGACGATGGTCACCGCGACCTGCCACGACTCCAAATTGGTGTGTACGACTGTCTCGCCGCGTGGGAGGAGCCCCGGGATGGTGAAACGACACTCAGAGTTACGGCCTGCCCAGTTATCCCCGAAACCGCCACTGAGGCGGCTATCGGCGCTTGTTACGACCGGGCGCTCGCGAAGGCGTGTGAACTCGCCCGCCGCACGCAGACCGGCGACCCGTCGGTCGGCGAATCGACTGTCGACGCCGACGAGGCGTTGTTCGAGAGCACGACCGGTCGCGAGGCGTTCGCCGAACGGGTCCGGCGCGTAAAACAGTACGTCCGAGACGGTGACACGTTTCAGGCGAATATTTCCCAGCGGCTGGTCGCGCCGGCTGCGGTCCACCCGGTCGACGCCTACGCCGCACTCCGCGAGGTTAATCCCGCACCCTACTCCGGGCTGCTTGAGTTCCGCGATGTCGACCTGGTGAGTGCGAGCCCAGAGCTCTTACTGGACCGTAACGGCGACGAACTGCTGACCGAACCCATCGCGGGCACCCGCCCCCGCGGCGACACCGAACGAGAAGACACCTCGCTGGAGAACGACCTACTCACTGACGAGAAAGAGCGTGCTGAGCACGCGATGCTGGTGGACCTCGAACGGAACGACCTGGGAAAAGTCAGCGCCTACGGGAGTGTCTCGGTGTCGGAGTACCGCCGAGTCGACCGCTACAGCGAAGTAATGCATCTGGTCTCGCTGGTCGAGGGGCGTCTCCGTGAGGACGGCACGCTCGCCGATGCCGTCGCCGCTACCTTCCCCGGCGGCACCATCACCGGCGCGCCGAAACCCCGGACGATGGAGATTATCGACGAACTCGAAGAACGCCGACGCGGCCCCTATACGGGGAGCATGGCCCTCTTTGGCTTCGACGGCCGAGCGACACTCAACATCATTATCCGGACGCTGGTGCGCCACGGCGACGAGTACCACCTGAGCGTCGGCGCGGGCATCGTCCACGACTCCGACCCCGACGCAGAGTACGACGAAACGCTGGCGAAGGCGCGAGGCCTCGTCCGAGCCGTCGACACGGCGCTGGAGCAGAGTAGCCTCGGTATCGACGACACCGCTTCGCCGACTGGAGAGAGGAAAGAGGCGGAGGCCGAACGATGAGCGACCAACAGATCCTCGTCATCGACAACTACGACTCGTTTGTCTACAACCTCGTCCAATACGTCGGCGAGTTCGCTGGCGAGGTCACCGTGCGCCGGAACGACGCCATCAGCCTCGACGGCATCCGAGAGTTCGATCCGGACGGCATCGTCGTCTCGCCCGGTCCCGGGACACCTGAGTCCGCCGGCGTCTCGATCCCCATATTTGTGGAGATGGCCTACCCGACACTCGGGGTCTGCCTGGGCCATCAAGCGCTCTGTGCGGCAAACGGTGCACCCGTGGGCCACGCCGACGAGGTTGTCCACGGGAAGCCTTCGCGAATCAGCCACGACGGTGAGGGGGTGTTCGCCGGCCTGGGCCAGCGAATCAAGGTCGGGCGCTATCACTCGCTTGCAGTGGCGCGTGACGACATCCCCAACGTGCTGGTCGAAACCGCGTCGACGGACGACGAGCGGGACGTGGTGATGGCGGTCCGTCATCGGGAACTCCCTCACGTTGGCGTCCAGTTTCACCCAGAGAGTATCCTGACAGACGGCGGGAAACGCATGGTTCGGAACTTCCTCACCATCTGCCAGGGGTGGGAGCGATGAGCGAGACCGACGACCTGCTGTTCCACGTGAACGGCGACCTCGTGCCGGTCGACGAGGCGACCGTCTCCGTGCGGGACCGCGGGTTCAAATACGGCGACGCGGCGTTCGAAACGCTCCNCGCCTACGGCGGTGACGTGTTCGGCTGGGCGGCTCATGCCGACCGGCTGGCCAACACCTGTGACCTGCTGAAGATCGATCATGNGCTGGGCCGGGAGGACCTCCACGAGCGAATCCGTGAGACGCTCGAGGCGAACGAACTGGACGACGCCTACGTCCGCCTCTCCATCTCCCGCGGGGTCCAGCCAGGGAAACTCGACCCGCAGCCAGCGGTAGACCCGACAGTCGTCATCATCGTCAAACCACTCCCGCGAGGTGGCGTGGGTGGTGAAGCAGTCTGGGACGGTCCGGCCACGCTCGAAACCGTCAAAACCCGTCGGGTTCCCGACAATGCGGTGCCAGCGGCGGCGAAGACCCACAACTACCTCAACGGGATTCTCGCCCGCCTGGAACTGCGGGGCTCTGACGCCGACGAGGCGTTGCTGCTCGACAGCGAGGGCTACGCCGCTGAAGGCGCGACGAGCAACGTCTTCGCCGTCGACGGGGATGGGCTTGTCACCCCAGCCCTCTCCGGGCCAGTCCTGCCGGGTGTGACGCGTGCGACGGTCATCGATATCGCAGCAAAAGAGGGAATTCCGGTCCGGGAGACGAGGGTCCTCCCGAAGGTGCTCCGAGAGGCCGAGGAAGTGTTCTGTACCAACTCGACGTGGGAGGTCAGACCGGTGGACTCCGTGGACGGGGCCACTGTTGGCGGCGGGCCGGTAACGCAGTTGCTCGTCCAGAGCTACCGCGAGCGGGTGGAGAAACGGTTCTACTGATCAGCCCAGATTGGTCGCCGCGAGCAGGAGGGTAACGCCGCCGTAGAGCAGAATGGCGAGCACCCCCACGATGACGTAGTTCAGCAGCCGTCCCTCTTTGTCGGGGTCGCTGCCCGGCAGGCTCTGGTCGTGGAGGGTGTCCTGGTCATCGCTCATTATCGCAGGGACGCGCCCGGGACGGATTAATCCGTCCCTCCGCCTACCTCAGAAGCCGATGCGGGATTCAGTCGACAGGTCGATGTCGTCGTCATCGTCCTCCTCAGCAGGCCCGACGTGAACGAGTTCGTAGGCTGGGCTGTCGAGGAACACGCCTTCGTCGGTCGTCTGGACTGCGAGTTCATCGAGGACCGCCCCCTCACAGGGGCCGAACGTGCACTCGCCGTCATCCGTCTCGAAGGTCGCGCCGTGGCGAGTACAGACGAGCTCGCCGTCTCGAATCATCGCGCCGTCGCCCTGGTCGAAGTTCACGTCCCGCCAGTGCTGACAGTAGTTGAACCAGCCCTTGACACCGGTCTCGGTTTGGACGAGGATGGCTTCCCGTTGCTCACCACTCTCGCTCTCCGCGACCGTGACGAGAAGTGTGCTCTCCGCCGATACCGCCGCCACATCGGTGATTCGTTCCCCGCTCGGCATTGATGCTCGCTACTGGACCTGCGGCTAAGGGCGTTTGGGTCCGAAGGACGCTCTGTGGTCGACAAAATCGGGCACCTCGGGGCCGATTCGTCGACAGAACATAGCGGGAGGTAGATTTGAACTACGCTCGTTTCACCCCCTAGTGAAAATCTACCACGAGGCTATGCTGTCGTCGCCTGACTCGCGCCTCGCTACGCTCGGCGCTCGGACAGTGGCGACGACAAGAACATAGCGGGAGGTAGATTTGAACCAGCGGAAGACCTGCTCGCTCACTCCGTTCGCTGTGCGGGACTTCCTGGGTTCAAACGTACTCCGGGCTATCGACGTGGCGCACTGCTCACGACTCGCTTCGCTCGTCGTTTTCGTTGTGCGCCACAGAAGATAGCGGGAGGTAGATTTGAACTACCGATCTCCGGGTTATGAGCCCGGCGGAATCTCCTGGCTATCCCATCCCGCTATTCATTTCGAGTACGGTTTCACAGTTAAGGATTGTGATTCGGGCGCCGTATGTCGGTTCTCACCGTGCCAGTCACTCCGCCGTGACGCGCCACGTGAAGAGGCTCTCGAGGATGTAGTTGAGCAGGAGCGAGGAGGCAATTGCGATGGGGAACGTTGCCAGCTCCCAGAGGTCCACGCCGAGGAACTGGAGGTCGATGGGGAGCCGAGTAAGGAAGTAGACGACGACGACCTGGACGCCGACGCCCCCGCTGCGCACGAGGTTGGACTTCAGAAAACGCTTGAGCACCGCCGCCCGGCCGCCGAGGCCGTGGCCCGCGAACGTCCAGCGTTCGTTGATTGCGAACATGATGATGATGGCCACCTCCGCGCCGATCAGTTTCGCCACCTCGGGTGCAATGCCGAGGCTGGCGGTAAGTACCGAACTGGTGGTGATGTCGAAGGCGGCACCGACGACGCCGACGGAGAGGAACTGGCCGAACCGGCTCGCTGTCAGGAGTTCCTCGCGGGCACTCATGACTGTTCCACCAGCGGCGTCCGGTTCGACCGCCTGTCGAGCAGTTGGTGGAGGCGACTCCCCCGGACCACCGCAGCACGGTGGCGCGCACCGAGCAGCCCCGTGAACATCGCAGCCGAGTCCGTAATCGGGTCTACCGTCGACGCTGGCTGGTCCTCCCACACGACCGGAACTTCGGCGATGCGTCCGCCGAGCGCACCAGCCACTGCGATGAGTTCGATATCCCATGCGAATCCCGACTCGTAGAGGTGGCGCCGCAGCCGTGCCCAGAAGTTCGCCGAGACGGCTTTCGCCCCGCACTGGTAGTCGTGGAGGTTCGGGCCGAGCAGTCGGCGGGCCAGCCACGCGAATCCGTCGCCGAGGAACCGCCGGAGCACCTTCTGGTGGGACTTCACCGTTGCCTTCGGGTGGCGTCGAGAGCCGGCCGCGAGGTCGAACTCTCCCGACTCGACGGCCGAAATCACGTTGGCGACGGAATCAGCTGGTGTCGAACCGTCGGCGTCGGCGAACGCCAGCACGTCAGTCGAGAGCGCCTCGAACCCCTCGGTGATGGCGGCGCCCTTTCCGCGCCGGCGGTCGGCGACGTTGACGGTCGCTGGGAGCGAGGCAAGTGCCGCTGCATCCCCGGGTCCGGGATCGTCGAGTTCGATTCGGAACTCCGTGGGTTCGAGGCGCTCGTCGAGCGCCTTGACGAACGACGAGAGCCGTTCCACGTCCGGCCGGTAGGCAGGGACCACCAGGCCGACGGAGCGAGACATGGCGATTCATACCCGTGGTGGGGAGAAAAAGCGTCCGAACTATCCCGAAACGGCAGTGGCCGCAGCCGCGCTCAGGCCCATTCCCCGAGACCGGTCTGTTCCTGTCCAGATTTAACCTCGTCCCACGAGAGCCCCAACGCTTCGATGACTCGCTCGATGGGCCCTTTGAGCGTCTTGTCGAGCATAATGTCCCAGTCGATCTCGAAGCTGTCGGGCACCTCCTCGGGGTACTCGAAACAGATCACATCCGGGTCCCGCTTGAACTCCGCATAGAGCGGGTCGGTTTGGGGGTCCAGTGCCTCCGCACCGGACTCGATATCCTGCCAGAACGCTGGGTGGACCTTCTTCAGGTAGAGCCGCTTGGGTTTGGAGCCGCGCTGGAAGTTCGTCCCCAGCACCATGTTGGCGTACTTCGCGCCGCGGACCTGCGCGGTGTCGGTGTCGTAGGCGTCCAGACGCTTGCCGATCCCGCCGGGGATGCCGACCTGCTCTAAGTCGACGTTCCCCTCCTGGAACTCGTTGATGACCTCGTGGAGGTACTCCTTGATCTCGTCGAGGTCCTCCCCGCGGACGATCATGTCGATGACCTGCTTCTGGACCCGCTTGGTGATTGGCGCGATATCCGAGCGTTTGTACTCGAACCCCGTGATGTCGATGTCGTCGACGTCTTTGCCCTCCTTCCAGATGATGTGGCCCGCGTAGCGTTTCTTCTTGCCCGCCTGGAAGAACCGTCGGTAGAGCTTCTCGAATTCGATTTCGAAGCGGTGGGAGTCGGCGTTGAGTTCCTCGGCCGCGAAGTCATCGTAGCGCTCGTTGATGTGCTCCTCGATAGAGAAGGACTGCTCGATGGCTTCCTGCTTGTCCACATCGGGACCCAGCGAAAGCATCACGGAGTCGGTGTCACCGTACGCGACGTCGTGGCCGATCTCCTCAGACGCCGTCTCGGTGAACTCGATGACCTCCCGGCCCGTCGCCGTCACCGCTGCCGCCCCCTCGGTGTCGTAGAGGCGGAAACGGTCCCAGCCCGACACACCGTAGAGTGACTGGCCAACGAACTGGAACGTGCCGTTTCGTCCGGCCAGCAGGGAGTGGTTGTCCGCGACGCTGACACAGTAGACACCGGCTTCAGCAGTACTCCTCGAACTACTCCGGTGCATCCGGAGCGTGTTCTTTGCGTCCTCTGTGACGTAGATGCGCCACGAGCCGCTGTTCTTGCCGTAGTTGGCTGTCAGTCCGAGATGCGTGCAAAGACGGAGCACGTCGTCGCGGAGTCGGTCACTAGCGGTGGTGTACCGCCACGAATTCGGCTGCCGGTCTCCGTCCCCAGCAATGAGCGTCTCGAGGAAACAGCGCTTCTGTCGCTCGCTCAGGTCGAACACGAACTCGGGGATCTGCTTCTCGAAGCTGTCCCCGCCACAGAGCCGTTCAAGTGTCTCGCCAAGCAGCCGCGACGTGAACTGATAGCTACGCTCGTCGACGTAGCAGTCGAACCCCATGCGATCGAGCAGCTCGCCGATGGCTGCATGGTCGCTCTCGGGACGGCTCGGCCCCTCGACACTCGCGCCACCGTCAGCCACTGCGGGCTTTTGCTGTGCGATCTTGACTGTCGTCGCCGAACCGCGGTGATTCTCCTCGAACTGCTTCTCCTCGGAGGTGTAGACGCTGCCTTCGGTACTATACCACGCCAGCAAGTCGAGGAAATCGTCGCCGTCGAACGTCCGTGGGATCCACTTCCGGCCGAACTCCCGATGGATGAAGCTCTGTTCGCAGACCGACTCGATGTACGCCCGGTGTTCGGCGTACTCCTCGGCGTCAAGAACGTAGCCCGCCTGTCCGACGTCGTTCTTTGTTACCGTCTCAGGGTAGTAGCCGAGTTCTGCCGCGAACGTATGGCCGTGCACCTCCGGGCGGACCCACACCTCGTACTCACCTTCGACGTAGTCGACGAGGTCGACAGTCCCGAGCTCGTCGCCGTGGTCGGTAGTCCAGCCATGCGGGAGTTCGTAGTTCGTCGCGTCGTCAAGCTCGCCCGCTTCAACGAAGCTGTAGCCGTCCTCCGTGATGCCGTTGGTCTCGTTCTTTCGGACGAGCATACGGTGATTCGGCGTCACGCGGAGATCGATCGTGCTGGTCTGCATATCGACCAACTCCCCGTCGTACTCCGGGTAGGCGTGCGTCTCGGTGACGGGCTTGACCTCCATCTCCTCGGTTTCGGGGTCGAGTGAGTACACCTCGTCGCCGACATCGAGCTCGCGGATGTTCCGGACCCCCTTGGGGGTGAGCACGTCCGTGTCAGGGCTGAAGCAGTTCATCACGACCTTGACACTCCCCTGCTGTTTGTCGTACTGCTCGTACGGTTCCGAGCCGGGTTCGTGCTCGTCGCGGAGTCGCTTTTTCTCCTCGCGTTCGGTGAGGAGTTCGTCGATCATCTCCCGCATAATGCCGTCGGGCTCCTTTCGGAAGTGGGTCCCGTCGGGGGCGTGGTAGGTCTCGCCGTCGTACTCACCGGGGTCGACTTTCGTCTCGGGCGAACTGTTGATGGTCGCCATCGACATGGGGTACAGTGACTGGCCGACCCACTGGTACTGGCCGTTTCGTCCTGCGAGCACGACGTGGTTGTCCGCAGCGGTCACGCAGTAGACCTCACCGCTGTGCGGTTCGACTGAGCCATTCGTGGATTTCTGGAACGACCCCCGTTTTCCAATAGAGACGTACCACGTTCCGTCAGACTGCTTCGAGACGGTCGGTTTCTCGCCACATCGGACGGCGATGTCCACGGCTGCTCGCTTCAGATCGTCGCTTTTCGTCCAGAACGTCTGGAGTCCGGAGTCGGTGACACTGCCGTCACCGCGAACGAGCGTGTCGAGCAGCCCTTGCAGGAGGTCACCGTCGAGGTCGAACACCCAGTCCGGGAGCTGCTTGTTCGCGTACCCCGTTCCGCAGTTCTCCGCTAGCCAGTCGGTGAGGTATCTGTTGGAGACGTTAATCCCCCGCTCGTCGACGCTGTAGTTGACGGCCATTCGGTCGAGGAGGTCCTGAACCCGTCTCCGATCCCCGGCATCTTTCTGGTGCAGCGTGAGCCGCCCTGCGGCGTGGTCGATGCTCCCCTCCGTGACGTACCAGCCGAGGAGCTCCAGCCAGTCGGCCATCTCGAAGGCCAGCGGTGTCTCGCGGTGGCCACGACCGAACATCAGGAACAGGTCGTCGGCGTGGGCGTCGACGACCTCCCGGTGCTCGCGGTAGGTTTCCAGGGGTATCAGGTATTTCCCAACTTTCTGCTGGAGCCCCATCGCTTCGGAACTGCCGTGGGCCAGTTCCAGTTCGCCCTGCACCGCCTCGGGGACCGTGTTCCGGAAGATGCGAAGGTCGTCGTCGGTATACACGACTACGTGACCGCCGTCGACTTCGCCGAGCATATCGAATGTCGCCGGCGACTCCCCGGCCATCGGTTCGTGGTTCGGGAAGGCGTATCGTTCGGTGTCCGTGAACTCTCGGTACTCGGCGAACTCGAAGTCGGCCGGGGTCTGTTCGTCCCACCCACGTGCTTTCGAGGCGAGAAACCGGTGGTTCTCCGTGATTTTGAAGTCGTGCGTGTTGCCGCTGAGGTGGTGGAGTTCGCCGAACGAGTTCTCGTAGGCGTGCGTTTCGACGACAGGTTTGACCTCGCACTCGAACGTGTCCGGGTTCAGCGTATATATCTCGTCGTCCACGCTGAGTTCCGTGATGTTTCGCGGCCCCGCTGGCGTGAGTACGTCCGTGTCTCCGCTGAAACACTTCAGGTCAAGCACCGTGACGTTCTCTCTGACCCCCGTGATGGGCTCAAAGACGGCACCACCTTCGAACTCTTCGGCGGCTTCCTGCTGGCCCTTCGAGGGGAGCGCGAACTCACCGTAGGCTTTGTGGAGGACGTACATGTCCACTGCGTCGCCCGCGGTGGGGGCGTCCTCGATTTTCGACCCGACTAGCGAACGCACCTCGTTCCAGAAGGCGACGACGTCCTGCTTGCGGTCGATTTCGACACAGAGTTCCACGTCCCGGAGGTTGTACTCCAACAGCTGTTCGGGGTCCTGTTCCCAGAGGTCGCCGATGTCGCCGGAGTAGTGTTCTTTCCCGACGTCGAGTTCCCGCTCGCCGATGGCGTCGAGCCGGAACGATTCCAGTTCCGTGATGACGATCTGTTTGTAGCCGTAGAGCAGGTCGAACACCACACGCCCTTTCACGTCCGGGCCGCCCCAGTCCGAGCGCCAGACCTCGCCGATGCGAGAGAGGCGGCCGATGGAGAGGTCGTACTCGGTCGAGGGGTCGACCAGCTCCATACGGTCAAGGACGTAGGGCATGTCGAAGTCTTCGAAGTTCCAGCCCGTCAGGAGGTCCGGGTCCGTCTCTTGGATGTACTCGACGAAGGCGTCGAGCATGGCCGCTTCCTCGTCGAACGTTCGGACGTCGACGGTGCCCGAATCGGCGATGGGTTCATAGCCTGCCAATTCGTCGGGCGCGTCTACTTCGGCGTCGGGGGCATCGTAGAGCCAGACGACGTACTCGTCATCGTAGGAGTCGTGCGAGGTGAGACAGACGATTGGTTCCTCACCATCCTCGGGAAACCCGTTGCGGTCGTCGACTTCGATGTCGAAGGTGTTGACTCGGAGGGTGGTCTCCTCGGGGGCATCGACAGCCACCAGTTCCTCGTCGTCGTATCGAACCTGAATCCGGCCGTCCTCAAGGCGCCGCTCGGGGACCTGCAGCCCCGAACTCACGTCTTTGTCGATAAGGAAACGGTTGGGGAAGAGGATGTCCCCTTCGTAGTGTTCCTCGAACTCCTCACGGATCTGCCCCACGTCTCGTGGCGTCTGGCCGATGACCTTGGTGAGCGGCTTGCCACGGATGGACTGGAAGGAGTCGCCGTTGGGGTTCTCCTCCCGCGTGTCGAGGATGGCGTCGTACTCTTCGGGTAGTGCCCGGCCCTCGATATCTTCGGTGGGGACGTAGAAGTACGGCTCCATCCCGAGAATGCGGACGTGTTCCTGTTTGTCGTCGGCCGTGCGGCCGAACACGTGGACCACAGGGTACTCAGTTCCGCCGTTGCCCTCGACGGAGTAGTCGACCTGTGTTACGAGGAGATCAACGGTACCTGTTGACTCTGGGAACTTCAGGTCCGCGGCGTCGACCACCTCGCTGACCGTCTGCCCTGCGTCGCCGGCGACGACCGCGGCCTCCTCGTCAGGTCGGCCCTTGTCGGGAACGGCGAAATCGCCGAGTCCCTGCTGCTCGCTCTCGTTCATTGGCGGCGATTAGCCGGGCCACGGTAAAACGGCGGTGGTCCGTCGGCCAGTGTCGCACACCCCCGCAAGGCATATATTGGTCAGTGTGTTAGACACTTCCAATGGTGAACCACGACGGCTCCCGACCGAGAGCCTCGAGCGGTGACCGCATGGAGCCCACAACGGAGCCCGGCTTCGAGACAGTCGAATCCTACGACGTTGAGGACGGCATCGTGCTCTATGATGCCGAGAACCCGCTCGCGTGGGTGCGGACGGACGGTCCAGTCGCTCTCGAGGACCGCCGCTGAGCCGAGTGAACACCGGGGACTCTTTCCCCGCAGCCCGCTTTTTCTGACCGTGTTTGACGACGACGAAGAACAGAGCCCGGCCGAACGACGGGCCCAGAAGCTCGCTCCCAAAACGCGGGACTTCGCGGCCGAGATTACCCCAGATGCCGCTCAAGACGATGAAGACGGCGAATCGGGGATGCTCGAGCAGCGAGACCGGGTCGCCAACATCAGCGTAGACGGCGAGACTGCCACCGCGTTCTGGGCCGCTGTCGTCTACCTCAACGTGGGGCTCCTGCTGGTCGCCGTGGGGCCGATGCTTCTGTTCTTCCGTGGCCGGACGCAGGTCGGCCCGCTGCTGATGGCTGTCGGTGTGTTCGCGCTCTATCGGGCCTACGGGGTGTATCAGGAGTACACGGCGCCCGGCGAGGAGGAGGACGAGGAGGATGGGGACGAGGATGAGGATATCGAGGCGGAAGAAGCAGGCACCGGTGCACCCGACGCTGTCGACGATGAGTCAGCCGACAGCGAGCAGCCGCCCACGGAAGACTGACAGCGTCGGAAGGGTTTTGCGCGCCAGCGACCTCATTCTCACTAATGCGTACCGTCGAAAGCGACGAGGGAAAGCGCTATCTCCTCCTGAAGGAGTCGAGCGACGCGAGCCTCGTGCGTGACCCCGACACCGGCGAGGAGCGATACGTCGACGCTGCCCGACTCGGCGAACCGGAAGGTGACTCGCCGCTGACGGTGGCCGCGAGCGGGGTGGCCGAACCGGTTCGCCGGCTCGTGACCGCGGTCCACGATGAGCGGTCACTGGGGCTGGTGATGGAGTTGGCCGACCGCGGGCCAGTTCCCGTTGTGGACCTGCTCGCTGCCTATGACCTCTGTGAGAGTGATTTTCACGGCCTCCTGACGGAACTCCGGGCCGCCGGGCTGGTCCGAGAAGAAACGGTCGCCGGCGAGCGAGGCTACGACGCGACAACGCTCGCCCGGGAGGCTGTGGACGCGCTTCGGGCAGCTGAATAGCGGCCTCGTCTTTTTTTTAGTCAGTCGTCGCCGTTGCCGATCAACGCCTCCACCTCGCCCAGCGTCGCTGCGTCCTCCTGGTGCACGGTAGAGCGGTTCGTCGTCGTGTCTTTTTCGACGGTGACCAGTGCGTCCGCGGCGTCGACCAGTTCGTCGTCGTGGCTCACGATGAGGATCTGTCGGACGCCGAAGCCCCGCATCTCCTCGACCAGGTCGACCAGCCGAGAGACGTGGCCGGAGTCGAGGAAGACCGTCGGTTCGTCGAGGATGAGCGGCGGCGTCGGCGCCGCCCCTTCGATACCCTCCGAGAGCAACCGATAGATGGCACACCGGAGCGAGAGGTTGAACAGCGCGCGCTCGCCGCCGGAGAGCTGCTCGGGTGCCAGTGGCGTGCCGTCCTTCTGGTAGACGGTGAGTTCGTACTCGCCGTCGAGTTCGATGTGGGCGTATGCGTCGTTGCCATAGACCAGGTCGAACGTCTCGTTCAGCATTCGTTCCAAGTTCTCAACGTTGCGCTGGCGGAGTTCCGCCCGCAGGTCGCCGTAGCTCTGCTCGAGCTGTTCGGTTTCGGCGTGGAGTGACTCCAGCCGCTCGACGGTTTCGGCGACCGCGTCGCGCTGCTCGCGGAGCTCCGCGAGACTCTCGAGTTCGTTCTTGACACTCCCGATGTTTCCGGTAAGCTCGTCACGGCGCCCCTGGAGGGTCTCGAGTTTTGCCTCGACCTTCTCGAGATACTCCACAGCCGTCTGGCGCTGGTCCCGAGCGTCCGCGACCCGTTCCTCGTCGAACGCCTCGCGGAGGTCGTTGCGGCTCTCCCGGAGGTCCGCGAGTCGCTCCCGGCGCTCGGAAAGCAGTTCGGCTTTGCTCTCGCGCTGGTCGCGCAGGCGGTCGATATCGGTCTCCAGGTCGTCGATACTGTCGAGGACCGCCTCCACACTCTCAAGCCTGATTCGACGCTCGTCGAGTGCGTCCAGGCCGTCTTCGGCCGCCGCCACATTCTGTTGGAGCGTTTCGGCTTCCTCGCCCTTCGCGTCGGCGTCCTCGGCCGCCTCTTCGGCCGCTTCGACCAGTTCATTGGCCTCCTCGTGGCGCGTTTCGGCGGCCGCTTCGGCCTCCTCGATACTCGCTTCGAGCTCCTCGATGCGCTCCTCGTGCATCGCTCTGGTCTCGTCGAGTTGCTCGATACGGCTCTCTGCCTCGAGGAGTGATTCGGCCGTCTCGAGTTCGGCTTGCAGGTCGCTCTTCGTCCCATTCAGTTCCCCCAGCCGAGCCGCCAGTGACTCCACCCGTTCACGATCGTCCTGGAGGGTGTCGACGTGTGGCGAATCCGCAACTGGCTGGCCGCACTCGGGACATTTTCCCTCCTCCAGCAGTGCTTCGGCCGCTTCCACGCTGTCCCGCGCGGAGGTCAGGGTCGCGACAGTCTCCTGAATCTCCTCGCGGAGGGAGTCCAGTTCGTCCTCAACTGACTCGCGGTAGGACGATGCCTCCCCCAGGTCGACTGGCGCATCCGCGAATCGCTCGACGAGGGTCTCGCGTTCGGACTGCAGCTCCGCCAGTTTTTCTCGTCGTGCCTCGCGGTCCTCCTGGGCGTTCTCGGCATCTTCCTCGAGTTCCGCAGCGCGTTCGCGCTTCTCAGCGGCGCGTTCCTGAGCCTGTTCGGCCTTCTCAGCCACGTTCGTGGACTGGTTCTCGAGAGCGGTCACCCGCTCGCGGCGCTCTTGCAGTTCCTCGCGGAGGTCGGATTCCTTCTCGTCGATCTCGTCTCGCGCAGCCGCGACGGCCTCGGCTGTCGCTGCGTCGAGGTCCGCAGCCACGGTGAGTTCCTCAAAGCTCTCCTGTTTCTGTTCAATGGTCTCACGAGCCTCGGTGATGCGCTCCATCAGCGCCTCCCGCTCGCTCTCAGCCTCGCGGATTGCCTGTTCGAGTTCCTCGATATCCGCTTCGTAGGCCTCGAGTTCGCTCTCACGCTCTGCAGCCTCCTCGATGACCGCCGCTGCCTCGTCTCGGCTCTTCTGGGCGGTTTCGCGGTTCTCCTCGAAGCGTTCGAGCTCCTCGTCCACCCCGGAGAGTTCGGTCTCGAGTTCGTTGAGCCGGCCGTGGAGGTCTTTCTCTTCTTTCGCCTCGATCTGGTCCGCCAGTTTGTTGAGGCCACCCCGGCGGTCGGCCAGAACGTCCTCGACGCCGAGCCGAGCGTCGCCAGCGCGGTCGCGGTACTCCTCCAACTTCCCGAGCTGGAGCAGGTCGTCGATCATCTTCTGCCGGTCGCGCGCGGAGGCGTTGATGAGCCGATTCACCTCGCCCTGTCGGATGTACGCACAGTTGCGGAACGCCTCGCTGTCCATCCGCAGCAGTTCGTTCCCCACGAACTCTCGGACGTCCGTCGCCCCCTCGATGACGCCGTCGGGCCCTTCGAGCGTGCAGGTCGTGGTGGAGATGGAGTCGCCATAGCGCCGGAGCTCGCGAGTGATGTGGTACTCCTCGCCGCCGTGGGTGAACCACAGCTCCACATCGGTCTCGTCGGCGCCAGTCGTCACCGCGTCGTTCAAGGTTCCCTCGAGCGTTGTGGAGCCGTAGAGTGCGAAGAAACACGCCTCGAGCAACGAGGACTTCCCCGAGCCGTTGAGCCCGTGGATGACCGTCACTCCCTCCTCCAGCCGGAGGTCCGTGTCTGTGTGCGGTTTGAAGTTCCGGAGCCGCAGTCGGTCGAACCTCATCGGTACTCCTCGATGGTGCCTTGGGCGTCCGGTTCTGGAGGCGAGTCGTCGGACGCAGAAGGCTCTTGGTCTGGGTCTGGGTCTGCATCCGCGTTGGTTTCGGATTCAACTTCCGCAGTGTTCGAATCATCTACGGGGTCATGGTCCCCCTCGCCAGCCGAGACGAACGCGTCAGGCTCCTGCTCGAGCAGGTCACTCACGCGCCCCTTCACCTCCTCGCGGACGTTCGAGTCCGCGGTCTTGCTCGCTCGGACCGTCTCGTCGATGCCGCGAGCGGCCGTCGAGAGGCCGAGTTCGCTCACCCGCTCCCGAACCGCCTCGTCCGGGTCGGCGAAGCTGACGCCGATATCTGCCTCCTCCTGTATCTCCCGCCGGTCGGTCACCCGAACGATGAGGGCGCCCTCCTCCGTCGCCGCTTCCTCGACGCTCGCGGGCGTGATTGGCTCGCCCTCTCCAGTGATTTCAACGATACAGACCGCATCGGCCAGGTCGTGCTGGCGGACCTGTTCCCGAACCCGCTCCACGCCCTCGCCCTCGGATAACTCCACGGAGACAAACGCGAATGGGCGGGTCTCGAGACTCCGTCGACGGATGTCCACACCCGCCTCGTCGAAGGTGATGAGGTTGTAGCCGCGCGCGTCACGTTCGCTGGCGCTGGCGCGCTCAGTCGACCCGCAGTAGGTGACCCACGTGTCGAGCACCTCCGCGGTGTCGGGTTTGTGGTTGTCTCCGAGCAGCATCGCGTCGAAGTCGACGGAGGATTCTGAAAGCACCGTCTCTGTGTCCCACTCACCGAAATCGAACGGCGTGAACAGACCGTGAGAGACGAGTGCGGCGTAGTCGGCGTCGTGAGCCTCGAACTCGTAGGAGAGGTCAGGCCGCCGGGATTCGGGAACCCAGTCGAGGCCGTAGAAGGCCACATCGCCCACCGTGACGGGCTCTGTGCCGAGCCGAGTCGCAAGTGCTGTCTCCTCGAACAGGTCGAGCCACTCGCCTGTCCGGGTTGCCTCGTGATTCCCAACCACCGCGAGGAAGGGAATATCCGCCTCATCCAGCCGTCGGAGCGTCGAGAGGACGGCCATCAGGTCCTGGAGTTCCGGTCGTCTGTCGTGAAAGAGGTCGCCGGCGTGCACCACAGCGTCGACCTCGGCCTCGATGGCGTCTTCGGCGACGGCAGCGAACGCCCGGCGGAAATCCGCCCGGCGCTCCGGTGAGTGGTACTGCTGGTAGCCGACGTGGGTGTCGCCCGTGTGTATCACCCGAGTCATCTGTCGAAAGCTACGCGGGCCCCTTTCAAGAGCGTTGTGCGACCACGGTGAAAGTGGTCGGCTGGTGGAGATGTCACTCCTGGCCGTCTTCGGAATGAGTATGGGTTCGGGCAGCTGCTCGGAACGCCTCGAGCGTCGTGCGCACTGCACGCCCGCGCTCGGCGAGTGACTCGTCCTCGCCGGTCGCTGTATCGATGGCTCCGTGGAGTCGTTGCTCCCCGCCGTCGGCGACGAACCTCCCGGCCGCTGGGAGTCGCTCGAGGACAGTTTCTGCCTCAGCGACGACCGCTGCCGGAGTTTTCTCAGTAGAACTGGCCATTGGTGCGTGCGTGTTGTCGACTGCGGCCCTGTCGGCAGTCCCGTTGACCAGGCGAGCCAGCGCTGCGGCGACGGAGTCGGCGTCTGTCATGGGAGATGTCACCGCGCCATCCCACTTGAACAGCCGGGCAGTAGCGCGGCTGCGTCGGCAGTGAGAGACGGTGGTAGGGTTCCACGTTACCCGAAGCCTCATAAGACGGAACCGCCTATATCGGTCAATGACGGACATGGTTGACGACGTCGAACTGCCTTACGATGAGGCGGCGTCGCAACAGGAGAAGATCGAGGCCCTCCGGGACCGGCTCGAGGTGCTCGAGGACCAGAACGAGGAGATGCGCGACAGCCTGCTGGATGCCAACGCCGAGAACAACAAGTTCCAGCAGAAACTCGAGCGACTGACCCACGAGAACAAGAAGCTGAAGCAGTCGCCGCTGTTCGTCGCGACAGTGCAGGAACTCAACGACGACGGCGTCGTCATCAAGCAGCACGGCAACAACCAGGAGGCACTCACCGAGGTCACCAACGAGATGCGCCAGGATCTCGAACCCGACGACCGCGTCGCGGTCAACAACTCTCTCTCTGTGGTCCAGAAGCTCACTCGCGAGACGGACGTGCGGGCTCGCGTCATGCAGATCGACCACTCGCCCGAGGTGAGCTACGCCGACATCGGTGGGCTCGACGACCAGATGCGCGAAGTCCGCGAGACGGTCGAACTCCCGCTGGAACAGCCCGAAGCGTTCGATTCCGTGGGCATCGACCCGCCCAGCGGCATCCTGCTCCACGGCCCGCCCGGGACCGGGAAAACGCTGCTCGCGAAGGCTGTCGCCGCAGAGACCAACGCCTCGTTCATCAAGATGGCTGGCTCGGAGCTCGTCCACAAGTTCATCGGCGAGGGTGCAAAGCTGGTGCGTGACCTGTTCGAGGTCGCCCGGGACAACGAGCCCGCGGTCATCTTCATCGACGAGATCGACGCCATCGCCTCCAAGCGAACCGACTCCAAGACCTCCGGCGACGCGGAGGTCCAGCGGACGATGATGCAGCTCCTCTCGGAGATGGACGGCTTCGACGAGCGTGGGGATATCCGCATCATCGCCGCCACCAACCGCTTCGACATGCTCGACGAAGCGATTCTCCGGCCCGGTCGTTTCGACCGCCTCATCGAGGTGCCAAAGCCCGACGCCGAGGGTCGCAAGCTCATCTTCGAGATCCACACCCGCGACATGAACGTGGCCGACGATGTGGACTTCAGCGCGCTCGCGGAGATCGCCGAGGANGCCTCCGGCGCAGACATCAAGGCCATCTGCACCGAGGCAGGGATGTTCGCCATCCGCGACGACCGCACCGAAATCCGACGGCAGGATTTCGAAGAGGCGTGGGAGAAAATCCAGTCCACTGAGACGGCCAACGTGGCCGACTCCGCGGCGTTCGCCTGAGTCGGCGGGCCTAGCCGCGTTTTCTGTTGTTTCTGTTCCTCGTTCGCCCGCGTAGCCATAGCTGAGGATCAATCCATGCCGGAACAGCGGACCGTCGTCGAAGGGTTGGATATCGATGCAGGCGAGGCGCTCGATGGCGAAGTATGAACACGCATCGCCGAAACCGGCGACGCTGCCGCTCAGAACAGGTAGAAAATCGCGGTCGGAACCGCAAACAGCAGCAGCGTCATCGCGACNAGGATGAGGCCGTAGCCGGCGACNGTCGCCAGCGCTGTTGTCCAGGCGTCGGGGANCGAGNCGGTGTCCATGTGAGGTGAGCGGGCGCGGTTCGCCTTAGTTCTACGGAGTCGAACTCAGCCGATGTAGCGGAGTTCGTCGTCGCCGCCCATTCCGCCACCGCCCTCCTGCATCTGCTGGATCTTGCCAACGACTTCCTCCATCTCCTCGGCTCGCTTCTCCAGCGCAGCGAAGTCGACCTTGAACTCGAGCTGGCCCTCCAGCACTTCGAGCACTGCCTTTGCGCTCTTGGGGTCGACAAGATAGCCGCTGGTCTCGCCCATCAGACACGCCACGTCGAGGCCGCGGCGGCCACCCAACCCGAGCATGAGGCCGGAGACGCCAACGATGCCGCCCGCAGGCTCGTCGCCGCGGAACTCCACACCCGCGTCCCTAAGCGAGTCTGTGAGTGAGACGTCGGTGACTGCACCGAGCACATTATGCTCCTCGATGAGTTCGCCGGTCGGAACCCCCCCGAGTGCGTAGGCTTCCTCGACACCAAACTCTTCGGCGACGTCGAGGAATGCCTCGGTGATGCGGTAGTGGCCCGGGTTGCTCTGTGCCTGATGGTCGCCGGTCAGCACGAGCAGGTCGCGGTCGACGGGGACCGTCCCGTCCTCCGCCTCTTCGTCTTCATCGTCTGCAGCGGCTTCGTCGTCAGTTTCCTCTTCCGAAACCTCGCCACCATCTGCGAGTGAGTTACCCTCTGAGTTGTCCTCGTCCTCGGTGTCTGTATCCTCATCTCCCGCCTCGTCTGCCTCCTCGTCGAAATCCGTCGGTGTCGGCGAGGAGAGGTCGACGGCATGAAACGACGCACAGGTGAGAGAGGCGACGCCGTCCTCGTCNACTTCGACCTGCGGCGGGAACTCGTCAGCGTAGACACGGCGGACGAGCGTACTCTCGAACTCCTCCAGCAGATGTTCGGCCGCAAGCTTGCCGACGTGGCCGACGCCCGGAAGCCCCTCGATGAGGACGGGGTCCCGAAGCTCCGGGGTCTCGAGTTCCTCGATATCGATAGCGTCCATACGGCGGTTTGGTCCACCGTCGGGTAAAGGTGCGTCGGTCGAAGTTAGCTGTCGTCCGGGCCTTCTGACCGGGCGCGGCGCCGATATTCGCCGTAGGAGTCGGCGGGGTCGAACGGAGCCGGGGCGCTGTTGATGGCCTCCGCGCCGCACTCCGGACAGGTCGAAGAAAGGGTGTAGACGGGACGGGAATGGACAGAGCTCCACGCCGAACAGACGCGGATGTCCGATTTCGTCATTCGTCGTCTTCGTGTCGCTCGCGGTGGTACTCGGCGGTTCCGCCGAGTTCTTCGATCGCGGCTTTCGCGCGAGCGGCCGCGTCTTCGAGTTCAGCCTCTGCGGCCTTGTAGTCCGGCGCTTGGACCTGAATGCGGTACTCCGGTGCGCCGACGTAGGAGACCTCGAGTTTCACTTCTTCGGGCACCTCCTCGGAGTCCTCGCCGGCGGTCGCGCGCAGTGCTGCCTTCACGTCGTCGACGCCCTGGGGGCTGGGCGAGCGGATGTCAACGTAGCCCGTGACGTTGACGTAGGGCACCGAAACGTTCTCCCGGGCCGTCTGGACGATTGCCAGCAGGTCGTCTTCTTCGAGGTCGCAGTCCTCGAACGCCTCCGTCCCGCTAATCGCCGCGGCCTCGAAGGCGTCGTAGAGCGAGTCGTACTCGACGAGCAGTGCGTCGGCGATGGCATCCTCACGCTCCGTGCTGAGGTCCTCGCCGAAGGAGAGTTCCATCCACTTCTCTGCTTTCTGCTCGTTTTTCCACTCCTGGATGGTTTCTTTGCGCTGGTGCTCGTTGACGTCCTTGAGGGAGAGGTCGACCTGCTGAGCGGACGTATCGACGTCAAGCACCTTCGCGACGACGGTGCGGCCGACGCTGACGTGGTCGCGAACGTTCTTGATCCATCCGGAGGCGACCTCCGAGATGTGGACCAGCCCGCGCTTCTCGTAGCCTTCCAAATCGACGAAGACGCCGAAGTCAGCAATCTCGTCGACTTTTCCGACGACGAGCTCGCCATCCTCCGGCCACTCACTCCCCGCCATCCAGCTATCGTGCCTCGACGACGCCGGTGATCTCGTGGTCGATATTTGCGTTGCCGCCGGTCGGCGTCGCCAGCGTGGTCCCACAGACGGCGCAGTTCACCGTCGAGGAGGCCTTCTGGAAGACGACCTGTTCGTTCTCACAATCCGAGCACTGCACGGTAACGAAGCTCCCCGCCATTATTCCTGGAACTCCAGTCGGCCGGTTCTCCAGCCCTCACGCATGTGAGCCTTCGAGCAGTCCGAGCAGATGTATTTGAGGTGGGTCTTCTTCGTCGGCTTGTCGCCGGAGGGGACCTTCGAGAACTTCCCGGTGTTCCCGATGACTTTCTTCCCGCGTTTCTGCTGGCGGGCGGCCCACTTCATCCCGGTCTGGCGGCCGGTTCGAACTTTCTCGACCTCGTGTTCGTGGTGAGCGTCACAGTGCGGGCAGTACGTGTTCATACGGCGTGGCATCTCCATGGATATTGGCCTCTTGTCGGCGACTTCGGGAGTCGAGGTTAAAACCCGTTTGGTATCGACCGGATAGCGAGCCAGCCCTCTCAAGCGTTCCTGAGAAACCACTACTTTGCAATATGGACATCGGATGTACACCCTACGGAAACATCGGGTCCGGCCTGGCTGGAGGTTGCTCGGCCCTCTATTCCGTGGATTATCTGCGAGATTCGTGTTATCTTCGCCAGCGAGAAGATATATAAATATCAATATAGTGTTATTTGTGTCCATTATAAGGATTTTCCCTTATCAATGGGTAGTGTTCAGATACGCAGTTNCCAGCGGTGGAGTTAGTGGGAACAGCTGAAAGCCCTCGGCTGTCTCGGCTCCCGCGACTCGCTGCGCGCGTTCGCTCGCGCTGCTCGCTCTCGTGCGTACTTCGCCGGGGTNCGCCGAGACGCCTCGCCCTTTCAATCCACCAGGGAATGCCGGCTNGAACGCCGAGCGCCGCCAGCCAGTTTCTGTCCGTATCTGAACACCGCCCCGCTCGGTCGCCGAACGCTGTTGCGGTTCTGTTTCGGCCTGTCGCACTTCGTTCCTAATGCGAGTGGTCGTGCGCATGCCCGTGACACCCATCAGCGTGCCCATCCGGCAAATCATCGGCGTGCTCGTGTGGGTCACCTTCGACGAACTCGTGGGCGTCGCGGTCACCGCGCTCGAACTCCAGAGCCCGCTCGCGCAGCGCGTCGGCGTCGATGCCGGCGGTCACGAGCAGGTCCTCCAACGCCGCCAGCCACTGTTCGTAATAGGCTCCTTCGTCACCGTCGAGTTCGGGTGGTTCGTCTCTGCTCGCCAGGTCAGCCGGTGAGTCTGCGGCCTCGATTTCGGCGACGAGACGCGCTTGAAACTCGGTCCATTCGCCGACGCCGTCGCCGTCCTCATCCTCGTCAGTCACCGAGACGGCGAGTGCGAACGCACGGGCTTGCCACGGCTCGCTGAAGATGGCGTCGCCCTCGACCAGTGAGCCGTCGATTCGATGCTCGGTCATACGCTGTCCCCGAGTCGCTCGACACCGATCATGTGGTTGCGCTCGACGAGGTCCGCGAGTTCGCCTTTTGCCATCCCGTCGGCCCCCTCGGGACGCTGGGGGAGCACCATGTACCGAATTTCGGAGTTGGAGTCCCACACCTCGACTGCCACGTCCTCGAGGAGGTCAGTCCCGAACTCCTCCCGGAGCAGCGCCCGTGGCTCTTTGACGACGCGAGAGCGGTAGGCAGGTGATTTGTACCACGTTGGTGGCAGCCCCAGCACGGCCCAGGGGTAACAGGAACAGAGCGTACAGACCACGATGTTGTGGGTTTCGGGGTCGTTTTCGACCACTCGGAGCTCCATCACCTCCTCCTCAAGGCNCACACCCAACTCGGCAACAGCGCCGATGCCATCCTTGAGCAGCCGTTCCTTGTACTCCGGGTCCGTCCAGGCTTCGGCGACCACCTGAGCGCCGACCATCGGCCCGACGTCCTCCTCGTAGAGCGCGACCAGTTCGTCGACGGCGTCGGTGGTTACCAGCCCCTCCTCGATGAGCAGGGACTGGAGCGCACGGGCGCGGGCCTCGGGGTCGATATCTCGCAGTGCTCGCTCCTCGTCTGGGGTCTCGTCGTCGGTCATACCTGGAGAACCGTTCGGTCGGAGTTAAGCGTTCGGCGGGGAGACAGCTCAGGAAGATTGCGGGCCGAGATAGTCCCACGCCTGCAGGCGGTCGCCTTCGCCATCCATCCACCGCTCGCCAACGTCGTCGCGGTAGTAGAGGTTCGGCATCACGATGTCGTCGACCCGAGCGTAGCACTGTTCGCGGGCTTCACGCATCGTCTCGCCTTTCCCGGTGACGACGATTGGCATCCCGTTTTCGCCGGCGACACGCCACTGGCCGTCGATGGTGGCTCGCGGGTCGCATGGCTCCCCGCTCCCCATTTCCGTGTCGCGAAGCGACACGCACTTGGCGTCCTCGATGTGGACGCCCTCCTTGCTGTCGGTCTCGAAGACCACGGCGGCGTTTCGGGAGTTTTCGTCGTAGGTCCGCTCGTCGTCGAAGGGGAACGGTGGGAGCACCACGCGGATGCAGACCTGGAAGCCACTGTGGACCTGCAGGTTGGGATCGTTTCCCTGTGCGAGGTCAGCGAAGAACTGGCCAGTCGGCGACTCGAAGGACTCCTCCTGCAGGGTGATGGTCGGGTAGCCAAAGCGCGGCGTGAACTCGAGGGGATAGATGCCCGTCGCGTTCACGATGCAGTTCATGTCGATACTGCCGACGTAGCCCTCATCTGCCAGCCACCCCTCGAGTTTGCCGAGTGTCTCCTCGAACAGGTGGTTGTGACCCGACCAGAACATCGAGGTCCCCATTTCACCGGTCTGGGGCCCGATGTTGCCCGGAAAGAGCTTCTTATGCTCGAAGTTGAAGTTGACTTGGTCGATGAACTCTTCGCCGTTGAAGAAGCCACAGATTGCGACTTCGACGCCCTCGACCTTCCGCTGGAGCTGGAACCCCTTCATCCGGTGGCCCCACGCCTTCTTGTAGGCTTTCAGGACGTCGACGACGTCACCGCCGTCGTCGTCGTTGCCGACGTAGAGGAGTCGTTTGACGTTCTGTACCTCGCCGAGTGGTTTGATAACGTACGGGGCGGGGTTCTCCTGGACGTACTGGATACCGGCATCGAAATCGTGGAAGATGTGGTGCTCGACCGTGTTGACGCCGTGCGCTTCGAGAATCTCCATCGCGTAGCCGCGGTCCTCCTCGAGGTGGTCCGTGTTGGGGGTGCCGCCGACGACGGCCTTCCCTTGCGCTCTGAGTTCCTGGGCGAGTTCGCCTGTCCCGATATTCGTGCCAACCCAAATGTCGTCAAAGACGATAACGTCGGCCCAGTCGACCTCTGCCTCCCAATCGTCGGTTTTGGGAACGAAGCCGTCGCCGATCTCCTTGTCGTTCTCGGCCTCGATGTAGTACTTCACGTCGTGTCCTTCGCTGTGTATCTGCCACGCCAGGTCGGTGATAAGCGCGGCGTCGGCCGAGACGAAGAGGAAGTTCTTCGCGTTCATACGCACAAATCAGCCAACGGCCACTTGAGTGTAGTTGCTTGTGGGCGACGTTTCCGGAGCCGACCCGCAGGCAGGATTGTCGCCGACGAATCCAGGTCGTATTTCGCCGTCTCACGTGTGAAACGATGGCTTGCAGTTCTCGGCTGAACCGTATCGGAAATTCGCGGAAATACAGGATATCTGGGGCTTGAACCGGCCGTTTGACAGAGTGTGTCGCGCGGAGCGGTAGTTATATACCCGTTTCTGCGCATGCTGTTACTGAATCACAGATGTCCACAGATTCCTCTGAGAGCGCGTTACAGCGAGTGTATCGGACACGGATTGCCGAGCCCCATACCGAAGACGAGGTGTTGGGCTACTGGGTGTTCGTCGTCGGGCTCGCGCTCGGCTTCCTGAGTATCGTCACGTTTCTCGCGAGCACCGCCGGCGGCGGCCTCCGGGAGACCGCGATCGTCTTCGGCGGCTTTGGTCTCATCATGCTGCTTGCGGGGCCGACGATACGGCTCCCACTCCAGGACGGCGCGACGCGCATCATCTACACAGGCGTCGCTGTTGCCACGGCTGGCGTGATCTACTTCATTCTCGTTTTCCCCGACGGGTGGACCGTTGCCGCCGGGAACAGCACCGTCATCGTGGTGTACGGACTCGGCATCGGCATCATCGGCGTTGGCGCGGTCATCGTCCCGCTGCTCGCCCGAACGAGCGAGGAGGAAGTCTCGGCACTCCACCGCGAAATCGTCGACCTCGAGACGGCACTCGAGGATACTGCGGCTGACGAGTCAGATATGGCCGACGCCGTCGGTGAGCTTCGCGCCGCACTGGCCGACACCGAGGCCGACGAGGCCGACCTCGCGAGCCTGGCCGAGGAACTCCGCGAGACGACTGCTGACGCCGAGGCTGACGAAGCCGACCTCGCTGCACAGCTCCGCTCGTTGCGCCAGAGCCAGGCTCGTTTCGAACTCTACGAGGATGCGGGCGGGCAGCACCGCTTCCGCCTGCGCCACCGCAACGGCAACATCGTCGCCTCCAGCGGCGAGGGGTACACCCGGCGACACAACGCACAGAAGGGACTCGAGAGCGTCCGCCGGAACGCACTGGGTGCGAGCGTGCTCCGTATCGAGTCCGAGGCTGAACTCGCGGAGGCCGGCGAGGCCTTCGAGCCGCCCGAGGAACACGAGAGCCAGACCACCTTCGAGCTGTTCGAAGACAAAGGTGGGAGCTACCGCTGGCGCCTCCGCCACGATAACGGCAACATCGTCGCCGACTCCGGTGAGGGGTACAGCCGAAAGCGCGACGCCATGCAGGCCATCGAGCGGGTCCAGGACGTACGCTGGCCCCGGCGAGTATCTCCGACTCGACCCTGTCGGCTTCGAGCTCTACCGTGACGCCGAAGGGAAGTGGCGGTGGCGGCTCATCCACAAGAACGGCAACATCCTCGCCGACGGCGGTGAGGGTTACAGCCGGCGCCGTGACGCACGACGCGCCGTCGACCGCATCCGTGGCGACCTCGAGAGCCTCAAGTTCGAGACCTACAAGGACAGCGCCGACGAGCACCGCTGGCGGCTCACCGCCGCCAACGGCAACATCGTCGCCGACTCCGGTGAGGGCTATGCGTCCGCGTCCGGCGTTAAGGAAGCTGTTGAGCGCGTGAAAGGGTACACACCCGACGCCCACGCACTGGACATCGGCTGGGCAGCCTTCGAGATTTTCGAGGATAACGGCGGGAAGTTCCGCTGGCGGCTCCGCCACCGCAACGGCAACATCATGGCCGACTGCGGCGGGTCCTACAGTTCGAAATCCGGTGCGGAAGACGCTGTGGACTCGTTCAAGCTGAACGCCCCCGGTGCCGAGCAGGTCGAAGACGGCGACGCCGACACTGGAGAGTAACCTCCTCTCCGTATTCTGCGGTTTTTCTCATGTTCCGTTCAGTAGTGACGGCTCCACGGTCCGGCCGACGAGCAGGAGACTCGCGACAAGGAGTAGCACCGCCAGCGGTACCAGGAGTTGAAAGCCCGTGACGATGGTCGCACTGGCTTGTACCCCAATCAGCAACAGCACCGTTGGACCACAGCAGGCCGCTCCAGAGAGCAGCGCTGGAAAGCTTGCGAACGCACCCGAGGTGGCCTCCAGCCCGCAGGCGCGCGGTTGGACGAGCGCGAGGTAGCTCACGCCCGCATTCGCAGCCACCAATGTGGCGAGTGTCGCTCCTACGGCGAGGTTGAGGGGGGAGAAGAGGTAGCTCACGCCGCCGACCTGCAGGAGCGCGATGGCTTCGAACCGGAAGAAACCGGTCCCCTGCACGGCGAGTGAGATGTCGTCGACTGTTCTGACTGTGAGCGCCCCAGTACCACCGAGGGAGAGGTCGCCGACCGTCGCAAGATANACCACCAGATAGCTGACTCCGAACGCCAGCGTGACGGCCAGAGCGTCACGACGGCCAACTACGGCACGGAGGGCGTAGCGCGTTCCGCTGAAGGCGGATTCCCCGCCTTCAGGGTCACTGCGTCCGGTTTTGACGGAGGCGGCGTCAGACATAGAGCGTTGTGTCCGGGTAGAACCCCGCCCACGCGAACCACATCGCGTCGAATGCGAGCAGCCCCTTCAGGGGGAGCGCGTCGGGCTCGTGGGATTCGCCATCCTCTGCGACGACGGTGCCATCCCGATACTCGAACGCGCGTTGGTCGGGGTTGCGGTAGAGGTGTCCCGTATCCAGCACTGGGTCGTACACCGCAAGGATGGGTGTGCCACCAAGCGTCCCAGTCACAAGCCCCGTCTCGCGGAGGTGACGCTTGCCCACCGCAGCCGCGCCGTCGCTCGTCCGGCTTCCGAAGACGACGGCTTTCGGTGGCAGTCGGTCGTCTTCGGAGAGCGCTGGAAACAATGGCTTTGCCGAGGGCGCGTAGTACCCTTCACGCGGATTGTACGAGCCGTAGGGGTCGTTCTCGTAGTTGCGTGCGTAGCCTGTCTCCCGGGAGAGCAGTCGGGTCTCGGGGTAGGCAGCCCGCCAGCGCTGCCAGGTCGTCCAGACGACCGGCACGTGCTGGAGCGACTGGATTTCGGGCGACTCGTTCCACGCGCCCGGAATCGCGGTCGAGAGCATCTGCGGCCACCACGTTTCAGTCGCCCGGTCGTACATGATGAGGTTGTTGTTGACCAGTCGGCCCGAGACGCCGAACGTTGTTCTCCCGCGCTCGAATCCGATTGCTGTTCCCGTCAGCGGGCAGTACGTCACGCTCACCGGTCGCCCACCGACCACGTCGTTACAGATCTCGTGGTAGGCCAGAATCTTCTGTGAGTACGCTTTGGCCTCGCCGTCGAGAACGATCCCGAACACCGGGTCGTCGGGGGCGAGGTCGGCTGGCGCTTCTCGAGCGGCCACGAAGCTCGGATCATCAATTGACGGAATCCCGTCCTTCGACGGGCCGCCGGAGACCGCGGCGTCACTGAGTTGGTCGGGCGACATCGGCAACGGCAGCTGTCTGCCAGCTGTCGGCGGCCCCGAAGGTGCCACTTCAGTCTCACCGGTATCCGTGCCGCTCCCAGCACGCCCCAAACAGCCGGCCACTGCCGCGGCTCCGACTCCAGCGAGAAATCCGCGTCGGCGCAGCTGTCGCGTCATACTGAGGAATTGGCGCGCTGGGGCCAAAAGCACGCCCTAACCACGAAGTAACCCCGATTCAGCGGTCTGTTACCGGTTGGTAACGCGGTTAATCGGGTAAGTTCGGCCGGGTTGGTTCAGTCTTGTTTTGGCTTGGTCAGGTGTTCGAGCCCCCAGTCCCGCATCGCGTAGATGACCGGCGAGAGCGACGTCCCGCGCCCAGTGAGCGAGTACTCCACTCGCACTGGTTTCTCGCTGAGTATCTCCCGGTTCACGAGCCCGTGTTCTTCCAGATCATCGAGGCTGTCAGAGAGCACCTTGCTGGAGATACCGTCGACGTTGGTCTGGAGTTCGTTGAACCCGCTCGGGCCGTGTTCGAGGAGGCGGTGAATGATGACCGGGTGCCACTTCCTCCCGATGAGGGTCGCCGTGGTCGTCACCGGACACCACTCCTCGCCAGCACACCACAGCTCGACCGGTTCGGGTCCGTCCGAGGAATCTTCGTCAGTGTTCATACCCACGAAAAGGAAGTACCGAACTATAGTGGTTACCCCGAGAAAGTCGCTTTCGGCTGGTAACCCTAGACCAGAATTCAGCGTCGCCAGTACTCCGGCGTCAGACAGACCAGCAGCGGGAGGATTTCGAGGCGCCCCGCCCACATCAACAACAGCATGAACAGCTTCGACGCGTCTGAGAAGGGGAGGTAGTTCCCCATCGGGCCGAGCCGGTAGAACGCCGGGCCGACGTTCCCGAGCGTCGACGCCGACGCGGCCATGACTTCGAGCACCGTCAGGTCGACGCCCGCTCGTACCGCGTCGAGAAACAGCAGTAGTGAGCCGACGAAGAAGATGATCAGATAGAGGAGCGTGAACGTCACGATACCCCGGATCGCGCGGTCGTCGAGTGCGTTCCCGTTCAGGCGAACGGGGCGGACAGCCTCGGGGTGGGCAGTCGTGAACAGTTCGCGGCGCGCTGCTTTCGCGATAACGATCCAGCGGATGATCTTCACTGCCCCGCCAGTCGACCCAGCGGAGCCGCCGATGAACATCCCGAACAGCAGCACGTACCGGGCGGCCTCACTCCACGCGTCGAAGTCCATACTGGCGTACCCCGTCGTTGTGATGACCGTGAGCGCCTGGAACAGCGCATGCCGGAGGGCGGGCTCGACGTTCCCGGTGAGGACTGCCGCGTACTCCTGAACGTAGGCTGCGTCGAACGTCGAGCCGGGTGGGATGGTCGCCGGGTTGGTCATCCCGCCGGTGAACAGCAGGCCGGTCAGAATCGCGGTGAGAACCCCAACAGCGCCCATATACGCGCGGAACTCGGTGTCCTTCCAGAGTCGCTCGGGTGACCCGGAGAGGGCGTGCCAGACGAGCGCGAAGTTGGTGCCCGCGATGGCCATGAAGGGGATGATGACCCACTGGGCGGCCGCGGAGAACGCCTCGATACTGCGGGCCTGCGGCGAGAATCCGCCGGTCGGCATGGTGGTCAGCCCGTGGGCGACAGCGTTGAAGGCGTCCATTGACGGCGCCATTCCCAGCAGGTGAACCCCGTAGAGCAGCGCGATTTCCGCGAGCGTGATGCCGAGGTACGCCCCCCAGAGCACGCGCGCGGTCTCAGCAATTTTCGGGGTGAGCTTCTCGATGCCCGGCCCAGGCGCCTCGGCGTCCATCAACTGGGCGCCGCCAACTGAGAGTTCCGGGAGGATGGCGACCGCGAGGACGACGATACCCATCCCGCCGAGCCACTGGGTCAGCTGGCGCCAGAGCATGATGCTGTAGGTGTGGTCCTCGACGGAGATGCTGCCCAGTACCGTCGCGCCGGTCGTGGTGAAGCCGGACATCGTTTCGAACAGCGCGTTCACCGGATTGGCGAGGGTAGAGGCGGCGTAGATTGGCTCCAGCAGGAACGGAATGCCGTGGGCGGCGACGAGATACGGCACCATCCCGACCAGCGCGACTGCAAGCCAGGTCGACGACACCATCAGGAATCCTTCGCGAGCGCCGATATCCGGGTTCGGACGGAGCCGTTCGAGGCTGTAGCCGACTGCGACGGTCAGGGCAATCGTCGTGAGGAATGGGATCGTCGATTCACCGTAGGCGATAGCGACGAGTGTCGGGAGTGAGAGCGGCACCGCGAGATACTTGAGAACGGTCCCAACCAGACTCAGGCTGGCTCGGNAATCGACGCGAAGCGACACGGGTTGGTTCTACTCACTCGGGTTCGCGGTTTCAAGCTACTGTTCTCCCTACAGCATCGCTGGCACTTCCTCAGAGTGTGCCGCGTCGAGGAACACCACCACGTGGTCGCCCACCTGAACGACGGTTTCACCCCGGGGGACCACGTACTCCCCGTCGCGGGTGATGGCGCCGATGACGACCCCCTCCGGCAGTTCCGGGACGGACTCTTTGATTGGCCGGTTCGCNAGCACACTCGCGTCGTCCACCTCCACTTCCAGCACCTCCGCGCGACCGCTCTCGACCAGCGCGACGTTCTCTGCGCCCCCCGCTCGGGTGAACCGGGTAATCTCCTCGGCGACAACCTCGCGGGGGTTGACCCCCACGTCGATGCCGACGGCCTCGAACAGGCCAACGTACTCCGACTGGTCGATGACGGCGACAGTACGCTCGGTGCCGACTCGTTTGGCGAGCAGGGAGGCGAGGAGGTTCTTCTCGTCGGAGTCGAGTGCTGCGACCACCACATCGGCCTCGCCGATATGCTCGCGTTCGAGGAACTCGATATCGGTGGCGTCTGTCTCGAGCACCATCGTTCCCGGCAGCTTCTCGGCCAGCCAGCGGGCGCGCTCGCTGTCCTGTTCGATAACCCGGGGGGAGACGCCACGCTCTTCCAGCAACCGAGCGACGTGATAGCCGATGGTGCTGCCGCCGATGATGACGACTTCCCCGGTATCGCCCGTTGGCTCATCAGGTGAGACGTCGCCAGCGAACGCCTGGACGCTCCGGGGAGTTCCGATGACGACCAGCCGGTCTTCTGGTTCGATGNCGGTGTCGCCACTTGGGATGTGCATCTCATCGNCCCGGACGATGGCGGCGAAGGTCAGCGAGTCGTAGTTGTCGGCCGCCGAGATGGTCTGGTTCGCGATGGGTGAGCCCGAGCCGACATTGAACTCTGCCATCTGGACCCGACCGTCGGCGAACGTATCCACGTCACGCGCAGCGGGCATTCCTGCGACCTGGACGATGGATTCGGCGGCCAGCAGGTACGTACAGACCATGAAGTCGATGCCGAACGCCGTCTTCGAGCGCTCCCACGTCCGGAGGTACTCGGTGTCCTTGACGCGGGCAACCGTGAACGCCTCCGAGATGGCTTTCACCGTGGAGCAGATGACGATGTTTGTCTCGTCGGTGTCGGTCGACGCGATGACCATGTCCGCGTCGGCGATGCCAGCCTCCTCGAGTGTCTCGACGCTGGCGCCGTCGCCCTGAATCGCGAGCACGTCAAGGCTGTAGTTGAGCTCCTCGACCCGCTCGGGGTCCTGCTCGACGATGACGACTTCGTGGGTTTCGTGCAGGTCGGCGGCGATACTCTCGCCTACCTGCCCGGCCCCGACGATAATCACACGCACTGGTTACTCACTATCGGAGAGAGTTGGTCGGCCGGGGTATCACGTTTTCTCTTTCCTGCTCGCTACGTGTCGACGTGCTCGGTCTCAACGGTGAGGTCGACCTGTCGCGTTCGCCCCTCGAGGTCCGCAACCGCGCGCCTGACGATCCGTTCTGCCTCCTTGTCGACGATGGGTTTGACCTTCGTGATGACCCAGTCCAGCGAGACCATCCGGGGCAGGTCGATGATGCTGTCGTCGACCGAGTTGGGGTTCCAGGAGGCTTCGAACCTGACAGTCGTCGCTGTCTCGGCCCAGTCTGGAGCATCCTCGGGGAGCGTCTCGTGTTCCTCGACTACCCAGCGCCCACCGGCTTCGAACGTGTCGATGATGGTCCACTCGATGCGCTCGTTGGGGACCGTCTCGGTCACTGCCGAACGAGCGGTGTAGCTGAGTTTCCACCACGCGAACCGGAGTGCGTAGCGCGCCTGTTCGTCGTCGCCGGGGTCGAGCGTCTCCACAGCGTCCAGATAGTCGGAGTAGCGCCCGTACCGCGGAAAATCGAGGAGGAGCTCGTACACTTCCTCGACGGGCCGGTAGACGACCGTCTCGACGATGAGCCGTTCCATAGCGGCCCCAGCGGAGCCGTGACCTTAGCAACTTGGATAGGGCGTCATGAGAGTCGGCTACTGTAATATCTCGTGGAAGAATATAATGTATAATTCCCATAACGCTATATACGAGTAATGAAATCATTAGCTATCATGTACCACAAGAGTGGCAGACATGGCGGAGGTACTGCATGACTGACGATCTCATTGAGATCGACATGGACCGACGTGAGTTCATGGCGGTTGCAGGAGCCCTCGGGAGCGCGTCGCTCGCGGGCTGTACTGGCAACGACGGCGGAGAAGACGGCGGAACCGGCAGCGACGGCGGAACCGACGGTGGCGGGGGCGGCGGCGGCGGCGAACAAGACATTCGGCTGAACGTTGCCATCTCCGCCGAGGTCTGGAACTTCGATCCGGCGCTGTGGACAGACACTGCGACGAGCACGGTTGGTCAGCTCATCTACGACGAGCCAGTCGAACTCACGCCCGACGAGGAACTCGCCCCCGGGTTGGTCGAGAAAGTACCTAAGCCAAAGAACGACGGAAAAGCCTACGAGTACACGCTGCGCGAAGGACTCACGTTCCACAATGGCGACGACGTGACCGTCGAGGACTTCAAATACAGCGTCGACTGGATTCTGAACGAGGAGAACAACTCTCCCATTCGCGGCCGGATTCCGTTCGTCACCGACACGGAGATCGTGGGTGACCGGACGCTGCGGCTGAACCTCGAGAAGCCATTCGCGACGCTGAACTGGTGGCTCACACGAGGTCTCGAAGGTATCGTGCCCAAGGGCTCCCGCGAAAGCGTTGAGGAAGGGAAGGGGCCAAGCGGCGTCTCAACCAACCTGACGAACGACCCCAGTGGTGTCGGGACGGGGCCGTTCAAGTTCGTCGAGTGGAACAGTGGGACCAACGTCCTGCTCGAACGGTTCGACGACCACTGGCGTGACGACCTCGGGAACATTGCCGAGATTAATTTCGAGTTCGTCGGCGAGAACTCCGCGCGGCTCGCGGGGCTCCGGAGTGGAGAGACCGACCTGACCGATAAGGTCCCGCCCAAAGACTTCCAGAGCCTCAAAGATCAAGATGGCATCACTGCAGAGAGCGTTCCCGGCAACCTCACGCAGATCCTTTACCTCAACGTGATGAGCGACGGACCGATGGGGAACGTCCACAACCGCCGTGCGCTGTTGTTCGCCATCGACGCCGAGGAGATTCTCGACGAAATCTTCTACGGCCAGGGCGTCGTCCAGAAGGGGCCCTGGTACCCCAACAGCGAGTGGACCTCGCCGAAGCTGAAGGACATGCAGCTCTACGACCCGGAGAAAGCACGGGAGGAACTGGAGATGGCGGGGAACCCCGACGGGTTCGAGATGGAGATCGTCGCCACCTCCGGCTCGTGGTTCAAGGACGAAGCAGTGATCATCCAGAGCCAGCTGGCGGACATCGGTGTCGACGTCACGGTGACGGCTCTGGACAAGTCCGCGTTGTTCAATCAGGTGTACGGCACCAACGAATGGGACGCCGCGATGGAGGACTGGGGACAGTCTATCCCGGTTGCGACCTACTGGCTCGACGCCGGCTACGCCGACAACAACCACAACCACAATAACTGGCACCACGCCTCTGAGGATCTGGACGATAAGTACCGGCCGAGCGGCCCGCCCGCGCCGGAAGATGCCGAGGGTGACTGGTCCAACGGCCACGAATGGTACGTCAACCGGCTCAAAGAGGCCCAGGCAGCGACCAGTGAGAAGAAACAGAAGGAGATCGTCTTCGAGCTCGAGGAGTACGTGACGGAGAACGCAATCCAGATCGACATCGCGTACGTCAACTCCCTCGCAGCGTGGCAGAACGAGGTCGACGGATTCGAAATGGGGACGTTCACGAACCTCTTCCGCGAGATCACCAAAGAAGGAGGCGAGTAACGCCCCAGATATCCGAATCTTCTTTATAATGAATACGCACCAAAGTAGGGGGCCATCCCTATGAGCATGCTGCGGTACGTGACGAAACGGCTACTCCTGACCATCCCGGTGTTGTTCGGCGTGAGTCTCATCGTCTTCGGCCTCGTGCATCTCTCACCCGGTGGTCCAGTCAGAGTGATGCTGGGCCCGCTCCAGAACGAGGAGCTGGTCAGAGAGATTAGGGCCGAGCTCGGGCTCACGCAGCCGCTCTACGTCCAGTACGGGACGTGGCTCTGGGACGCCATGCAGGGGGACTTCGGAACGTCGTGGACGGTTAAACAAGGCGTTCCCGTGACCACGATTATCGCCGAGCGCCTGCCGCTGACGCTCGAACTCTCGATTCTCAGCATGATCCTCGCCGTGGCTATCGCCATCCCTGCCGGGATCGTCAGCGCCGTCCGACAGGATGAAGTGGCCGATCACACGGCGCGCATCGCCGCGCTCGCGGGCATCTCAGTGCCCAACTTCTGGCTCGGTATCATCCTCATCATGATCTTCGCCGTCCACTTTTCACAGCCGTGGGGGACTGGTGGCTGGACGCCGCCGTGGGTCGACCTGGTCGAGAACATCCGAGGGGCTGATACTGCCGACCATCGCGCTCGGTACGGCCTACTCCGCGCTCATCATGCGGATGATGCGCTCGGAGATGCTCGACACGCTCAACAAGGACTACATCAAGACCGCCCGCGCCATGGGGATCGGCAGCTACGAGATCGTGGTGAAAGACGCTGCCAAGAATGCGCTCATCCCCGTCATTACCGTCATCGGCGTCGGGCTGGGCAACCTGATGAACGGGGCCATCGTCACCGAGACGGTGTTCTCGCTGCCCGGTATCGGGACACTGCTGATCACTGCGATCAACCGCCGCGATTTCCGGGTCATTCAGGCGTTAATCCTGTTCATCTCCATCGTGTTTGTCTTCTCGAACCTGGTGGTGGACATGCTCTACGCCTATCTCGACCCGCGAATCCGCTACGGAGGGGGTGACTGACAATGCGTACTGACACTGCTGAGGACGGCTCGCCGGTGGCGGGCGCTGACGCTGAGGAACCGGCGGCCGAGTTCGACGCCGGCCAGGCGCCGGTCGAACATCGTTCCCAGTTGGAGATGTTTTGGCGGGAGTTCCGGCAGAATAAGCTCTCGATCATTGGGGGCGGTCTCATCGTGCTGATGGTAATCATCGGCGCCCTCGCACCGGTCGTCGCGCCGCATGACCCTATCGAACAGTTCGACGCGCCCGAAGGCGAGCACAACCCAATGCCTCCGGGGTCGGAGATGATCGTAACCAACAACAACGGCGAGGAGGTCGGGACGATAACCGCCTATCTCGGCACAGACAACCATGGCCGTGATATCCTCTCACGCTCCATCTTCGGCTTGCGAACACTGCTGACGGTGTCGCTCGGCGTCGTGCTGTTTGCGATGCTCATTGGCGTGACCGCCGGCGCGATCGCGGGCTACTACGGCGACACGTGGATCGACGAGATCATCATGCGGTTCATGGACATCATGTTCTCGTTCCCGAGCCTCATCCTCGCCATCGCGGTGCTGGGGGTGCTCGGCGTCGGGACGACTGAATTCGGGGAGTTCGTCCTGCCGAACCTCCTCAAGATCATCATCGTCATCGGTGTCGTCTACATCCCGAGTTTCGCACGAGTCATGCGTGGCTCGGTCCTGAAAGAGATGGAGGAGGATTACGTCGACGCCGCCAAATCCCTCGGTGCCAGCGACGCACACATTCTCGTGAAAGATATCGCCGTCAACACCATTCCGACCGTCGTCGTACAAGGAACGCTCTACATGGGAACCGCCGCACTTGCGAGCGCCTCGCTTTCTTTCCTGGGGCTGGGAATCCAGCCACCAAAGGCGAGTCTGGGGCTGATGCTCTCGAACGCGCGGGGCTACCTCTACAGCGGAGAATGGTGGTTCTCGGTGGTTCCGGGCATCGTCATCGTGTTCGCCATCCTCGGGTTCAACCTACTCGGGGACGGGCTGCGTGACGCACTCGACCCGCACCACACGGAGGAGGCCGAAGGATGAGTGAGCCCATCCTCGAAGTGCGTGATCTCGTCACGCGTTTCTACACGGAGGCGGGGACGGTCAAAGCCGCCGACGGCTCGTCGTTCAAAATCGACCGGGGCGAGACCCTCGGTATCGTCGGCGAGTCCGGAAGCGGGAAATCCGTCACTGCGCTCTCAGTGATAGGGCTCATCGACAGCCCCGGCCGAATCGAGAGCGGGGAGATCCGGTACAAGGGGGAGGAGCTTCGCGAGAAGACCGAGGCCGAGATGCGGAAGATCCGCGGCAACGAGATCGCGATGGTGTTCCAGGACCCGATGACCAGCCTCAACCCGGTGTACACCGTCGGCCAACAGATTCGGCGGGTGATTCGGACGCATCAGGATCTCTCGAAGGAAGCCATCAAATCCCGAGCGATCGAACTAATGGCTGACGTGGGGATTCCCGAACCCGAGGCTCGGATCGACGATTACCCCCACCAGTTCTCCGGCGGGATGCGCCAGCGCGCGCTGCTCGCAATGGCCATCTCCTGTGACCCGGATTTACTTATCGCCGACGAGCCCACCACGGCGCTCGACGTGACCATCGAGACGCAGATTTTCAATGTGCTCGATGACCTCCAGGAGAAATACGGGATGAGCATCATGCTCATCACCCACGACCTCGGTGTCGTCGCCGGCACGTGTGACAGCGTGGCGGTTGCCTACGCAGGCCGCATCGTCGAGCGTGGTGGCGTCGACGAGCTGTTCGCGAACCCACGCCATCCCTACACTCGCGGGCTGATGCGCTCGATCCCGCGGCTCCGGGCCGACACCGACCGGCTGACGCCCATCGAAGGGGACGTGCCGAACCTCACGTCGCTCCCGCCGGGCTGTTCGTTCCACCCACGGTGTCCACACGCCACCAAGGAGTGTGAGGAGTACAACCCCGAGATCCGGGAGGTCGAACCCGGGCGCGAGGCGGCCTGCCTCCATGCCCGGGGCTACGGCGCGATTCCCTCTCTGGGTGACCGGTACTCTGGCGAGGAGGAACCGGGCGACGGCCCCGCAGTCGCCGACGGAGGTACCAACGATGTCTGAGAACACTCAGGAGAAAGGCCGTACCGACGAGACGCCGCTGTTGAAAGTTCGCGGCCTGAAGAAGGAGTTCTCCCAGGTCGACGGCATCATCGACCGACTACTCGGCGCTCCGAAACCGGTGAAAGCCGTCCGCGGCGTCGATTTCGACATCTACGAGGGGGAGACCCTCGGCCTCGTCGGGGAGTCCGGGAGCGGGAAATCAACCACTGCCCGCTCAGTGCTCCGGCTCGACGAGCCGACCGAGGGCATCGTCTCGTTCGAGGGACGGGACCTGACAGGGCTGTCCAAAACGGAGATGAAGGCGATGCGGCGGCGGGTCCAGATGGTGTTCCAGGACCCCGCCTCCAGCCTCAATCGTCGCAAGAGCGTCGGCCAGATCATCCGCCAACCGATGGAGATTCACGGTCTCTACAAAGGTGAGCGCGACGAGCGCGTCGACGAACTGATGGAGACCGTCGGCCTGCCGCCCCGGAACAGCAACCGCTACCCCCACGAGTTCTCTGGGGGACAGCGCCAGCGCGTCGGTCTCGCCCGTGCGCTTGCGGTCGACCCGGACTTCATCGTCGCGGACGAGCCGGTCAGTGCCCTCGACGTGAGTATCCAGGCACAGATGCTCAACCTACTCGATGACCTCCAGGACGAGTTCGACCTGACGATGCTGTTCATCGCCCACGACCTGAGCGTCATCCGGCACATCTGTGACCGGGTGGCGGTGATGTATCTGGGGGAGATCGTCGAGATCGGCCCGGCAGCAGAAATCTTCGTGAACCCACAGCACCCCTACACCAAGGCGCTGTTGAAAGCGATTCCCGAACCGGTGCCCGAACTCGCACGCGACCGGAACGTGCTGGAGGGTGAGGTGCCCTCGCCAATCGAACCGCCTTCGGGCTGTTCATTCCACCCCCGCTGTCCGGACGCGACCGAGGAGTGCACCGAGATCCATCCAGAAATCGAAGCCGTGGAGGGAGCCGTCCAGGGCCACAACGTCTCCTGCATCCACGTCGACGAGTTCGTGCCGGACCAGGGGGTTCGTGCGGACGCGAAAGCGTTCGACGAGCGGTTCAGCATCGAAGGGTTCGACGCCGAGAACCGGGGTGAGCAGACGGAGTCCGCCGTCGGTGGAGAGGAGTGAGGATCGCGCTGGCACCCATCGCCCGGCTGCTGGTCACGTTCGGCATTGTCTGGTTCTACCACGCGCTGACGACCTCTTTCGTGCCGAGCGGCTGGCCGCAGGCCGCGGTCGTCATCGCGCTGGGAATCCCGACGTGGCTGCTCGTGGGCCGATACCTGTTCCCGGCTGAGGGCGATTCGCCGTTCCCGGGACGGAAGTAGCTCACGCTTGACGTAACTATTTTCACCAACACGAGCCGTGCGGAGAAACCGCGAATGGACACTGGAAACGTTCATCCGTTTTCTGCCAGTATCCGTAGATAGTGGCCTACTCATCCACGCTGTCGTTCCTACCACCGGTCTCTTTCGACCGGGGTGAATTCACGGGGGCGATAGGTGATTCGGTTACGGTCCTCCCCATCGCCGTCGCCATTGGCGCGCTGACCGAGCTCTCGCTCGCCCGAATGTTGCTGGGCTTCGCAGTGTTTCAGGTGGTCTGGGGCCTGCGTTACGGGCTCCCGGTTTCCGTCGAGCCGATGAAGGCGCTGGCGGCGCTGGTCATCGCTGGTGCGCTCTCGCCGAACGAGCTCGTCGCCGATGTGGCCGACTGCACCCAGTCGAGGGGGCGATGTACCGCACCATCTCTGTGACGGTGGTCCGGCCGCCGTACGACGTCAACACGCGCGCCGAGTCGCTGACCGGTCCGGTCGACGACCTGGAGCTGGTCGAGGAAGTCGTGCTGGCGTTGCTCGAGTCCGAGGGCGAGACGGTGAGGAAGCTCGGTGTGCGCGTGTCGAACCGCTCCTTTGCCGCCGAGGAGCAGGCCACCCTCGGCGGCTCCGAGTGGGCCGCAGACGGCGACGGCTCGGCGGATGGCGAGGCGTCGGAGTTTGGGAGCTGAGTCGGGGGAGCCTGCGTTGGTTCAGGCGCGCTTGACCAGTTCCTCCAAGTCGAGGTGGCCGGCGCCGTGGTAGCGCGGGCCCTCGTCGGGCATGCTCGCGGTCTCCTTGATGAGCGACTCCACCTCATCAACCGTCGCGTCGGGACGCAGCGACCGGACGAGCGCCACCGCGCCCGCCACCTGTGGCGCGGCCATCGAAGTGCCGGCCTTCCAGCCATAGCCGGGGACGACGGTGCCGTCTTCATCGGTCGTGTTAATCGTCGAGAACACGAGATCGTTGTACGCCTTCGGGGTGGTCGCGAGCGCCTCCAGGTCGGCGTCGCCGCCGGCGGCGCTGACGTCGACCGCGCCGCCGTAGTTTGTGTAGAACGCTGGGTCGGTCGTCGGCTCCTCCAGCCTGTTGCCTGAGAGCCACTTCTCCTCGTTGTCGTCCTGTTTGTCGCCCCAGCTGAAGCCGATCGGCCCCGTCGCGCTCACGCCGAACACGCCCTCGGCCTCCGTCGGGAGGCTGAGAATCTCGCCGCGCTCGGGGTCCGTCGCGCTCATGTCGAGCCCGTCGTTGCCCGCGGAGTTGACGATCACCGTCCCCTGCGAGCGGACGTACGAGGCGACCTGTTCGGCGATCCTCAGCTCGGCCTCGAGGAGGGGGTACTCCTCGGGGAATACGTACGGGGCCGGGAAGCCGACGCTGTAGTTGATCGCGTCACAGCCCGCCTCGGCCGCCTTTACCCAGCCGGCGTAGCCGTCGCCCTGGAACCCCTTCTTCCCGGAGAACATCCGGTAGGAGAGTATCTCCGTGTCCGGGGCCGTGCCGAGCACGCCACCGTCGGGGCCGTCGTTGCTGTTCGTCGCCGCGATCGTGCCGGCGACGTGTGTCCCGTGGTTCCCGGCGCCGTTGGGGCGCCAATCGAACCCGTCGCCGGTGAGGTCCTCGGACAACTCGTCGTTGACGACGTCCACTAGATCGGGGTGGCCGTCGTACACACCGGTGTCGACGACGGCGACGCGGGTGCCCTCGCCGGTCGCGACGTCGTGGACCGTCTTCCCGTTGCCGGGCTTGTCGGTCAGCTCGTTGCTGAGGTTCTGGACGCGCTTATCCCACTGGTACTCGCTGTTGCTGGCGGGCCCGTCGTGGTTGTGGCTCGCGCTCGACCTCGAAGCCTGCGGGCCGTCCGCCTCGACGACCGCGCCGGTCGTGTCGTCGCTCAGGTCGAGCGCGATATCGGGTGCCGTGGCCATGTCGCCGCCGACGGCCGAGCTGTCGCCACGCGCGACGAGCACGTTCGCCTGCGAGAGGTCGTGGACGATATCCACGTCGTCGGGGATGTCGCTCCGTGGGACCTCCGTGAGGTTGATCAGGAACCGCTCGTCGGCCGCCGACGCGCTCACTCGCCCCGCACCGAGGGACACTCCCGCGGCCGCGACTCCGATTCCCTTCAGGATACGCCGTCTGCTATGTCTTGACATCTCGAGCTCATTTTAGAAACCTTCTAACATGATTGTTTCTAAAATGAACGCAAATTCGACACTCGTTTATTCGTCGACCCCTAAACAACACATAACACCGAGGACCGTGCCGAGAGAACGCTCGTGGGGTCCCGTGCGCACCTCATCCACATGGTGCTCGTTTCTTCCTCCCGCTGACAGACGCCGCGTGGATAGGTTCACCCTCGTCGCCCCCGCGGGCTACACGAACGCCGGGAAGTAGACGCTCCTCCGGCGACTTGCCGACGACCCCGACGTGGAGGCGCCAGCCGATGGTCCAGCTCGCGATGACCGTCGGCAACGCCGCCGTCGCCATGTCGTTGTTGCTCTCGCAATACTACGACGCCGAGACGTCAGCCCCGACGAGCTGGCGACCAGTGGGCGCAATGAACCTGTTGGCGGTGCCGTTGGGCGGGCTCCCCATGTGTCACGACAGTGGGGGCGTCGCCGGGAAACACGCATTCGGCGGCCGAACTGTTGGCGCGAATCTCGTCCTGGGCGGCCTCTACGCCGTCGCCGCGCTCGTCGCCGCCGAGCTCGCCCGGGCCAGGGCTGGAAACGCAGCACCTCCCCACAACCGTCGCTGTGGCCTGCTCGGCCTGCTCACGAACGTCGGCGTCGCTTTCGTCGCCGGCGCGGTGGGCTCCCTCCTACTAGAGCGCTACCGGGGCGACGAACCGACAGCTTAGGTGTCCATTGGCGACCCACCGGGTCCTGTTTTTCAGCCCATAGCCGTGCAGTTCGAGGAGGTACTGACCCACAACAGCCCCGCACCGTCCGAAACACGAAAGGCGCCACACCTGCTGGCTGGAGTATGGTCGACGAGCTCTCTACGGAGGAACTCAAGCGGAAGCTCGACACGGACGAACCGGTCCAGATTATCGACATCCGGCCGCCGGCAGCGTTCGAGCAGGGCCACATACCCGGCGCGATCAACGTCCCGATGACGGAGCTGCCGACCCGAATCGACGAGATCGACTGGGGCGAGGACATCGTGGTCACCTGCCCCATCGGCCAGTCCTCGGTACAGGCGGCCCGGCTCATCAGCAGCTTCGAGGGCGCCGACGATGCCACCGTCCGGAGTATGGCCGGGGGCTACGACGCATGGGAGTACGAGCTCCAACGGGGCAGCGCCGACGCCTGAACGTGCTCGTCCTTCCGCCGGCATCAGAGAAGCCATCCTCTCCCACGCCGAGCGCGGCGGCAACGAGGAGATCTGTGGCGTGCTTGCCGGGAGAGCACGGCGACGAACGAAGCCGCGTCGGCCGCCCACCGGACGGCGACCGTTGCCGAGACACCCCGGATGCGCTCCCGCATCGACCAGAGGAGCTGCTGGCGACGTGGTCGGGCTACCCCTACGTCACTGCTCGCTCGCTGGCGAGCCATCGCTTGGCTCGTGGCTGTGGACGGGCGAGTGGTTCGAGGCGGCGGAGATCGCCGAGCGGGTGGACTGAGAATGGCCGGCCAGACCCTCAGAGGGAAGAGTGATTCTGTGCGCTACTCGGTCAGATAGCTGCTGGCCTGGGGCTCGGTCGGGTCGGTCGGCACCTCGACCAGCCGGGGCTCGTCGGCGTCGTTCGCGGCGGCGACGGCGTCGCGGATCTCCGCGGGCGTCTCCACGCGTGACCCGGTCACACCCATCGACTCCGCCAGCGCGACGAAGTCGACGGGAGTGTCGGGCCACGAATAGCTGTTGGGCGCCATCCCGTGGTCGCGTTCGGCGCCCTCACTGATGATGGCGTAGTCGTTGTTGCGGAACACCACGACCGTGACGGGAAGCTCCTCAGCTGCGGCGGTGTGGAGCTCGTGGATACACATCAGCAGACCGCCGTCGCCCGTGAGCGCGACCACGTCCGCATCTGGGTTTGCGGCCTGTGCGCCCAGCGCAGCGGGGAGCCCCGTCCCCATCGTCGCCCACGAGCCGGGGTTGACGTACGCGCGGGGGCCCATCGCGGGGAACGTCGCGAGCGTCCAGATACGGAAGCCGCCGGCGTCGGCGGTGACCGTCGCGCCATCGGGGGTCCCCTCACGGACTGCACGCAGCGCACCCGGGGACGTCAGCGGTGTCTCGCCGTCGATTAACGCCTCGACACGGTCCGAAACTGATGCACGCAGCTGCGTTGTGGCCGTCGCGGCCTGGTGGTCGGCCGCGGGGAGTTCCGCGTTTAGCGCATCGAGGGTCAGCTTCGCATCCGCGACGAGCCCCACCTTGGGCTCGTAGTTGGTCCCAATATCGTCCGCCGAGAGCGTGACGTGGACCAGTGCCTCGGGCACCTCGAGAGTACGGCCGCGAGTCACGAGTTCGTCGAAATCCGTCCCGACTGCGAGGGCGGCGTCGGCCTCCGCCACGTACGCCGCCATCTCCGGCGTCGTCCCGCCACAGAGCACGCCCGCTGAGAGCGGGTGGTCCTCCGGAATAACGCCCTTCCCTTTGTAGCTCGTGAGCACCGGGGCGTCGTACTGTTCGGCGAACGTGACCAACTCATCGCTCGCATCAGCAGAGCGGACGCCGCCACCGGCGATAATGACTGGTGCGGTTGCGTTGTCGAGCAGTCCCGCCGCCTCGGTGACGGCCTCGGATGTGGGTGTGGCTGGTTCGGGAGCCTCGGACTGAGCAATCGCCGCGGATGTCCCACTCGCGGGCAAGAACGATTTGGGGATGCCCAGTCGGACTGGCCCTTTCGGCGCCGTCGTTGCGGTTGCCACCGCTCGTTCAACCTCTGCGGCGATGCCTTCGGGGTTTTTCACGACGTGATTCGCTTTCACCACGTTGTCGTAGGTGTCTGGCGGCGTCTCGTGAATCCCACCGCGACCGCGGACCTCGGGGTCGGTCTCGACGGCGATATGCACGAGCGGCGTGTTGTCGTTGAGCGCGTTCTTGAGCCCGTTCATCGCGTTCATATCGCCCGGGCCGGGGACGACGACGGTGGCGGCGGGCCGACCAGTCGTCTCGGCATAGCCCCACGCTTGGTGGGAGACGGCCGTCTCGTGGCGCGCCATGACGAACTGCACGTCCTCGCGGTCGTCGATGGCTTCGTTCAGCGGGAGCGTCTGCTTCCCGGGGATACCGAAGACGGTGTCGATGCCGTTCTCGACCAGTCGATCGATGACGACGGAGCCGTAGGTCATGCTCTATGTTGGCGGCCGGGATTGGCAAAACTGTACCCACTTCCCGCGGTGGCTGGCTCGGTTGAACCGCTGGCCGTGAGCAACCACTAAGTCGCCGCCGCCCCGCGACCAACCATGACCGACGACGCAAACGGCCCGCTCGACGGTGTCACTGTCCTCGACGCCTCACGGGTGCTCGCCGGCCCATTCTGTGGGATGCAACTGGGCGATTTGGGAGCGGACGTTATCAAGGTCGAACGCCCCGACGGCGGCGACCAAACCCGCCACTGGACGCCCCCGGCCTTCAGTGACTCCGGGGAATCCTCCTACTACGCCAGCATAAATCGGAACAAGCGCTCAATTACGCTCAATCTCACAACGGACGCTGGCAGAGAGATCTTCCGCGAGTTGGCTGCCGAGGCGGACGTGGTGCTCGAGAACTTCCGAGTCGGGAAGGCCGCGGAGTGGGGGCTGGACTACGAGACACTCAGCGAGTCGAACCCGGGGCTGGTCTACTGCTCCATCACGGGCTACGGGCAAGATGGCCCACTGGCGGAACGGCCGGCCTACGACCTGGTGATGCAGGCCGAGGCGGGGATGATGAGTATCACTGGAGAGGAGGGTCGCCCTCCGGTCCGCGTCGGCGTCGCGATGGCCGATCTCGCGTCGGGGATGTACGCCACCCAGTCCATTCTCGCGGCTCTCTTCCGGCGGGAGTTCGCCGGCGACGGCGGCGACCGCATCGACATCTCCCTCTTCGACTCGCTGGTCGGCTGGCTCACCTACATGGCGACGGATACGTTCGCGTCCGGCGAGCCCCCGGGCCGAATGGGCTCGCGCCACCCGAATATTGCACCGTATCAGGCGTTCGATGCCGCCGATGGGTACGTGGTGGTCGCGTGTGCGAGCGAGGCTATCTGGTATCGTTTCTGCGAGGCGCTCAACCGCCCGGATTTGGTCGACGATGCACGGTTCGAGCGTAACGAGAAACGGGTGGAGAACCGTGATGCCCTTGAGGCGGAGGTGACGGGCGAACTCGGTAATCGGAAGGTCGACGAGCTCATCGAAATCTTCCGTGACAACGACGTTCCTGTTGGACGGATACGAGATATCGAGGAGGTGTTCGAGGACCCACAGATCGAGGCCCGAGANATGCTCCAGCGGGTGGCTCACCCCACTGCTGGGGAGATGCAGCTCCCGGGGTCACCGATGAAGTTCGCCGACCACGAGACGACTGCNCGGCGGCACCCGCCGCTGCTGGGTGAACATACAGTGGAGNTGCTCCGGGAACTGGGCTACGACGAAAAGCAGATCGCGGAACTCGAGGAATCGGGTGTCAAATGAACTGCGACAGCGGATACTGATTGTTTCTGTTGCAGGTTCCATTCTCTTGGACCCTTCATCTGAGGCGTCGTCTGTCGCCGTTAGATTGGCGCTGGGGGTCGGAGCTGCGGTGGCCGATGAGGTAGCAGTAGTTGACGGCTTCTTGCCGCTTTTGCGGCCATTGGAGCACCTGGGCCAACTTCTTCAGCCACGGTCCCATCGAGGCGGACCCGACGGTCGACGAATGAGGTAGATAGTCAACCGGTGTTCAGCGCGCGCTGAACTGCTCCGTTTCCTCCATGTACATGACTTCGCCGGCCTCCTGGTCACNGAATTCTGCTGCGTCAGCCAACAACGCGTCGCCAGCCTCCGAGTCGAATGCGTCACCGAGCGCGGCCATATCCTCGAAGTACAGTTCGGCGATGCCGTCGTAGGCACTTTTCTCGGGGTCCGTCGGCAGCGAGGTTGTGTACCGCTGGACGTTCGGGAGATCCTCTACGAGCGGTGCGTGTTCCTCCTCCCAGTAGCTCTTGAACTCCTCGTGGGTGAACGACTCCTTCCGGACAAGTAGCACGACCATCTTCACCATAGCTCGGTGTTCACCGGCCAGGCCTTCGCTTTGTCGGTCGGGGATTCACCCGTATCACCCCCGAAAACTGGAAGGNGGAAGTTCNGTGGTAAAGATTGACAACGCCGGGTGATTGAAGTAGACTCGGAACCCTGGTACATCTAACTAATGCNTANCTCATACTCTCTCCCGAACGAAGTNGAGCACGGGTTCCAGAGCTGTGGCTCGTCGATCGGTTGTGTCGAAGCCATCGCGGTCTCGCTCCTCGTCCTGTTCGCCTGGGGCGGATTCTCAGCCGGGTTGCTTTACAGCCCGGTGAGTAATGTGCGGGGGGCGGTCGCCGCACTGCAGAGAGAATCCGCCGCAGTGACCGCTGAGCGAGAGGCCCTGGGGAGATTTGCGGACCGACTCGAAGCGGTTCCCACTGTGCAGCTTCAGGCTCCGACTGCGCACGGTGCAGGGGTGAGCGTCGCGAGTACGCCGTCCCAGCCACCGACGAAGGGGATGGCGGCTGTCGAAGAAGCGTACCGCGAGACAATGATGGACCTCCCACATTACGAGGAGGATTACGGCGAACCGTTCGCAGAGCACTTCGCGGGAGAGTTCGGTGGCGAGGTTGCCGGTGCGGTTCTCACGAATGACCGCCTCACCCCGCAGGTAAAGAACGTCCTGCTGTCCGAGATCAGAGAGGGGCGTCGTCAACGCTCCGTCTACGTCGACGCGCTGGAGCGAGAGGAGGACCGGCTTCGGGAGGCAAACAGCCTTCTACAGGGGGTCCACGAACAGACGACTGCGGTCGACGGCAAGCGGCTACGGCGCCTTCCGTTCGACCAACTCCGTGGGCGTATCGAGACGCTCGACGACCAACGCGAGCGGTTGGCTGTCGCACTCGAGGACCGACAGCACAGGCTCCACAAAGGCGTGACAATCGGGTGGGACCGACGTGATTCGGAGTCGGTTTACCAGTACTTCTACCGGGACCTGGACGCCACCTATCCCGTGTTGGCTGACGGGACGGAACTCCTGGGAAAACTCCGAGACGTCGAGAGTCGGTTGATAACGGCCCTGACCGCGAAAGCGTAGTGCCGAGACGGCTGCTGATTCGCAGTATTGTGGAAATGTAGATCGACTACTCTGTACGGACTGAGCCACGGCATTCGCCCCGTTCGCTCAACAGGATGACGGGTAAAAGGCTATCCACCGAGAGCGATGTGTAGCCGGGAAATATCTTCCAGACCGGTCGGGGTCGAGACGATTTTGGGGTAGCTCACTCATCCCGGGCCTCGGACCGAGAGAATACGTAGCTACTGCCCCAGGGGAGCGAGAACTGAGAGCCTCTGTACCACCAACCTCACGCCATCGCCGTACTACATGGGGACTAACTGTCAGTTCACTACACAAACCGACAGTTCCGTCCGCTTGATGCCGAGCGTAACGTTCAATTCGTGGCAGGGACGAAGCGACGAAACGTTCAAGTATTCCCGTAAACCCGGTTTCGCGGCACCTCAGTCGTGGGAAAGTCTAGCGCACAGCGTGTGATACTGGCAAATTTCTGTGTTTCAGCGGTTCGGCAGATCCAGCCATTAGCCGAAGCATTTAACTTCCCCCACACGGTATCTATAAGTGAGACGACCAAACCCCAGACCCATCTTTCCCACCCCACCCACATAATGTCCGACAAGGTCAAGACCTACACCGAGGAGCGAGGACAGCGCGGCAAACAGAACGAGCAGACCCAAGAGACCGAAGAGGAGTCTGTCGACGAGCTCGAGTGTCCCGAATGTAGCGGGAGCCTCGCGACCGACACCGAACACGGCGAAACCGTCTGTCAGGACTGCGGCCTCGTCGTCGACGAGGACAGCATCGACCGCGGCCCCGAGTGGCGCGCGTTCGACTCCCGCGAGAAGGACGAAAAATCTCGCGTCGGCGCCCCGACGACGAACATGATGCACGACAAGGGGCTGTCGACGAACATCGGCTGGCAGGACAAGGACGCCTACGGCAATCAGCTGTCGGCCAGCCAGCGCCAGAAGATGCAGCGCCTGCGCACCTGGAACGAGCGCTTCCGCACGCGTGACTCCAAGGAACGGAACCTCAAGCAGGCACTCGGCGAGATCGACCGGATGGCCTCCGCACTGGGCCTGCCCGAGAGTGTCCGCGAGACCGCATCCGTCATCTACCGCCGGGCGCTCGGTGAGGACCTCCTCCCAGGTCGCTCCATCGAGGGTGTCTCGACGGCCGCACTCTACGCCGCCGCCCGAAAGGCCGGGACGCCGCGGAGTCTCGACGAGATTTCGGCTGTTTCCCGAGTGGAAAAGGACGAAATCGCCCGAACCTACCGCTACGTCGTCCGGGAGCTCAAACTGGAGATACAGCCCGCCGACCCCGAGCAGTACGTCCCGCGGTTCGCCAGCGACCTCGGGCTCTCTGACGAGGCCGAGCGCCGCGCTCGGCAGCTGCTTCAGACCGCCAAAGAACAGGAGGTCCACTCGGGCAAGTCGCCCGTCGGCCTCGCGGCCGCCGCGGTCTACGCCGCCTCGCTGCTCACCAACGAGAAGGTGACCCAGTCCGAGGTCAGCGAGGTTGCCAACATCTCTGAGGTCACGATCCGCAACCGCTACCACGAGCTGCTGGAGGCCGAGGAGTCGATCCACATGCCCTAACGGGCGGTTCCGAAAGCACTGAAAATCTGATTTGTAGCTGTTTATCCACCCCTGAGAGCCGACGCAACGTTGTTCGTCTTCCCCCATCCCACCGCTGGGTTGTACACCGTTCGATTGCGTGAGCGGGAGTAGGCCTCCTGCACCGAGCCGTCGGGGTCGCTGCTGTCGGCTTGGTTTCGACCATCGGTCTATTCGCGCTCGCGGTTCCAGCGACGGACTATTCGACACAGATCACCTGTCGGATTCACGCTGGCACCGGGGGTGGACCGGCGGGGTTTTTGCCCCTGACCGACCAACCTTCGGGTATGACTGGCGACGGCCTGCTCGACGTAGTCGACAGCGCGGAACACCGGATGATTCGGGATACCGTCCGTGAGTTCTGTGAGAAGGAGATCGAACCCATCGCCCAGGAGGTGGAGAGCGATCACCGGTTCCCGCAGGAGGTGTTCGACGAACTCGGGGAGTTGGACATGATGGGCGTCCCCGTCTCCGAGGAGTACGGTGGCCTCGGCGGCGACCAGCTGATGTACGCGCTCGTCACCGAGGAACTGGGGCGGGTGTCTGGGGGTATCGGGCTCTCCTACGCCGCCCACGTCTCCCTGGGCTCGAAACCCATCGAGAGCTTCGGAACCGAAGCCCAGAAAGAAGCGTGGCTTGAGCCGCTCGCGACGGGCGAAGGGATGGGTGCGTGGGCACTCACCGAACCCGGCAGCGGCTCCGACGCCTCCGACATGGACACGATGGCCGTGAAAGAGGGCGACGAGTACGTCCTCAATGGGACGAAGCAGTTCATCACCAACGCCAACGTCGCCAACAGCGTGCTGGTGAAGGCCGTCACCGGCCCTGGTGAGGGGTACGATGGCATCTCGACGTTCATCGTTGACCCCGAGAACGACGACGGCTTCGAGATCACGACGGTGTGGGAGAAGATGGGCCTGAACTGTTCGCCCACCTGCGAGATTCAGTTGGACGACGTGCGCATCCCCGAAGACCGCCTGCTCGGCGAGGAGGGTGAGGGCTGGGAGCAGACCAAGAAAACCCTCGACGGCGGCCGCATCTCCATTGCCGCACTCTCAACAGGGCTCGCACAGGGCGCCTACGAGGCAGCCAAGGAGTACTCCGGTGAGCGCGAACAGTTCGGCCAGCCAATCTCGAAGTTCGACGCCATTCGCGACAAGGTCGTCGATATGCACCGAAAGACCGAGCGGGCGCGCCTGCTCACTCACAAGGCGGCCTGGAAGTACGACCAGGGCGAGACCGTCAACCGTGAGTCCGCACTCGCCAAGCTCGACGCCAGCGAGGCCGCCCGTGAGGTTGCCGAGGAGGCTGTCCAGACGCTCGGTGGCTACGGCTACACAGAGGACTTCTCGCCCCAGCGATTCTACCGCGACGCGAAGCTGATGGAGATCGGCGAGGGGACCAGCGAGATTCAGCATCTCGTAATCGGCCGTCAGCTCGGCCTCTGAGGCCGGTACCACCGTCGACGCCGTCCCCGTTTCAGTACTCGCAGGTCGACAGCCGTGTGCTCACCTTTGCTTCATTGATGCGGCTTGCGACCTATCGACTGTAGGGAACAACACCCCTGGCACCCAGGACCCGAGCGCAGACGAGTCGGACTGCGTATCCGACCGATTGTCGAGTCATTCTGCGACCTGCACGTTCTCTCCGCGACCTGTGGCAGTCGTCTTCGCCGACCGAGCCGAATAGACGCCGATAGCGCCCCCGGCGAGGACCACCGCGGCTGCGAGCGCGAACGTGACGAGCGGGCCCGCGACGCTCGCGAGCGCACCGCCCACTGCGTTGCCGACGCCACCGCCGAGCCCAGCCAGCGCTGCGACGACGCCCAACGCCTCGCCCCGCACGCGCTCGTCGGCGAGCCGGGTGACGATCCCCGTCGTCGAGATGGCGATGACGGCCCAGGTGACGCCGATGGCGACGAAAGCGCCGCCGACCAGTGCCGCGCCGACGACGAGCGCCGTTAGGACAAACAGCGCCGCTCGAACTCCGAGCGCCGCGAGCTGGAGACGCGCCGGCGCAAACCGCTTCGTGAGTTGGGCGACAGGCTCATAACAGACCGTCGAGCCGACTGTCCCGACGAGGAAGAGGAGGAACACGACGCCGTCGGTGAAGCCCAGACCGACCAGGTGGGCCGGCATCGGCCCCCAGAACACCGAGAATCCTGCTGAGAACAGCGTTGCAGCCACCAGATACCCCAGGAGCGGCCCGCTGAAGCGGTCCTGAAGCTTCCCCGACCGCAGGCTGCGAAGCCCCCAGTAGATCCGGGCCGGGCCGTAGGGAATCGCGCGGAGATTGCGCCCGGCTCCCCAGCCTCGCCGGGTGAGCCGCCGATAGCCCCGTGCGAAGCGTTCGGGAGAGGTGTGGGGCGCCGATGGGTAGAACCGGGCGAACAGCAGCACCGCGACGATGGCGAGCACGCCGAGGCCGGCGAGGAGGCTGCGCTGGGCGATCACCGGTCCGATATCGAGCTGGGGTGCGACCCCCGTCCACACCGTGCCGACGACCAGCCCCGCAAGCCAGCCGTACCCTTGGAGCGCGTTCAGCCGGGCGATCCGACCGTCCCACTCGGACTGGCCGACGCCTTCGACGACGACGAGGTTCAGTACCGGCGCGGCCGCGCTCACGACGAACCAGAGTGCGGCGTTGACGACCACCAGTGCTGCGGGCGATGAGATGAACGGCGAGACAAGCAGGACGAGTGCGGTCGCGACGAGCGCGACCAGGATGAACGGCCGCCGGCGCCCGGTTCGCCCTGCGAGGCGCCCCCAGAGTAGCGCGCCGGGGACGCCCGCGAACGCAGCCGTTGACGCCATCAGGCCGACGTAGAACGCGTCAGCGCCCAGCGAGAGGGCGTAGAGCGGGAGCAGCAGCGAGGCGCCGCCGACCGCGGCGTAGCCGGTGGCCCAGGCGTAGAGCCAGCGGTCGTCAGCGGGCGTGTCGACGGCGTGACCTCCTGTTGATGCCGTGTCAGTCACTGGAGAGGAGGTCGGCAGCCGCCGACAAATGCGTTCCGTCCTGTCCGCAGCAAGGGGTGGAGGGGGGACCGAAACCCTTACTCCCAATCCGCAACGATTCGGAAGCATGAGCGAGGACGAGCCTGCAGTTTCTGCCGAGGAGGTCCGCAACGTGGCGGATCTCGCCCGGGTCGACCTCACCGACGAAGAGGTCGAGCAGTTCACAGCGCAGTTCACCGAAGTACTCGCAGATTTCGCGGCCCTGGACGAAGTGCCCGAAGTCGAGAGCGAGCCTGAACTGGTCAACGTGATGCGAGAGGACGAGAGCGAGGAGAGTCTCTCACAGGAGGACGCCCTCAGAAACGCCACCGAGACCGAGGACGGCTACTTCAAAGGACCGCGGGTGTCGTAGATGGCAGACCTCAACGCCTACATCACCGAGACACAAATTGAGGGAGACGATGACGGCCCACTCGCGGGCAAAACAGTCGCCGTTAAGGACAACATCTCGACTAAGGGCGTCGAGACCACCTGCGGGTCGAAGATGCTCGAAGGGTACGTCCCACCGTACGACGCCACCGTCGTCGAGCGCTTGAAGGACGCAGGCGCGACTATCAACGGCAAGGCCAACATGGACGAGTTCGGAATGGGCACGACCACCGAGACCTCGTACTTCGGTGCGACGCTCAATCCCGTCGACACCGACCGCGTGCCGGGTGGCTCCTCCGGAGGCTCCGCCGCAGCAGTCGCTGCCGGAGAGGCTGACCTCGCGCTGGGGAGTGACACAGGTGGCTCCATCCGCGCGCCCGCAGCGTTCTGCGGCGTCGTCGGTATCAAGCCCACCTACGGGCTGGTGAGTCGCTACGGCCTCGTGGCCTACGCGAACTCGCTGGAACAGATTGGCCCAATCGCACCAACCGTTGAGGAAGCAGCCGGCCTCCTCGACGTGCTCGCGGGCCCGGACGAGCGTGATGCGACCACAGTCGAGGAGGGTGCAGACTCCAACTACGCCGCAGCTGCCGACGGCGACGTGGCGGGGATGACCATCGGCATCCCTATCGAACTGGTCGGGGGCGTCGATGAGGGTGTCGACGAGGGCGTCGTCGAGACGTTCTGGGACGCGATCGCGGAGTTGGAAGCGCAGGGCGCCGAGACCGTCGAGGTGTCGATGCCCTCCGTGGAGAAGGCTGTCGCGGCCTACTACGTCATCGCGATGTCAGAGGCCTCCTCGAACCTCGCGCGGTTCGACGGCACCCGCTACGGGCTCAACGTCACGGACGTGGATGGCGCCGAGGAACTCGCTGACGAAGGCAACTGGAACGAGGCGTTCGCGAAGACCCGCGAGGAAGGGTTCGGTCCCGAAGTCAAGCGCCGCATCCTGCTGGGGACGTTCGCGCTCTCTGCTGGCTATCACGACCGCTACTACGGGAAGGCACAGGACGCCCGGGCGTGGATCAAGCAAGACTTCGACGAGTCGCTCTCGGAAGCGGACGTGCTGGCGTCGCCGACGATGCCGGTGCCGCCGTTCGAACTCGGCGAGGGGCTGGAGGACCCGCGAACGATGTATCTCGCGGACGCCAACACCGTACCGGTGAACCTCGCGAATCTGCCGGCGATTTCCGTTCCCGCTGACGAGTCAGACGGCCTCCCGGTCGGGATGCAGATTATCGGGCCCAAATACGGCGAAGAGGCCATCGTGCGGGCGGCGAGCGCGCTGGAGTAGCTTCGCCGGGAAGCACGGTTCTTTACCGGTCCGACCCGATCCACGAGCCATGCGTCTCGAACTCCCCGATATCGGCCTCGGAACCTCAGGCATGACCGGCGACGAGTGCGTCGAGAGCGTGCGTACCGCGCTCGAAACCGGCTTCCGGCACGTCGACACCGCGCAGATGTACGACAACGAACCCGCCGTCGGCGCGGGCATCCGACTCGCGGACGTAGACCGCGATGATGTGGTGCTGGCGAGCAAGGTCCACCCGGACAACCTCGCGTATGAGGACGCCAAACGGACCGCGAAAGAGAGCCTCGTCCGCCTCGGCGTCGATGAACTCGACATGCTCTACGTCCACTGGCCCACCAGCGGCTACGACGCCGAGGAGACCCTGCGCGCGATGGACGAACTCTACGAGGAGGGTGTGATGCGGAATCTCTGTGCCTCGAACTTCACGCCGGAACTGCTCGATGAAGCCCTCGACCTGCTGGACGCCGGCATCGCCGCTCACCAGGTGGAGTGTCACCCCCTGCTCCCCCAGGATGAACTCCGAGCGTACGCCCTCGAACACGGCCATACGCTCGTGGGCTACTGCCCGCTTGGGCAGGGCAAGATTTTCGACCAGCCGGAACTGCAGGAAGTGGCCCACCGCCACAGCACCTCGCCCGCAGCAGTCTGTGTGGCGTGGGCCGTCGAGAAGGAGGGGCTCGTCCCCATCCCGAAAGCCAGCAGCGAGGAGCACCTGGAAGCCAACTGGGAGGCGACCACACTCGACCTCTCAGAAGAGGATATGGCGACCATCGACGGCATCGAGACGGAGCGTCGGTTGGTCGACCCCGACGCAGCCGCCTGGAACCAGTAGCGGTCGCGANCGCGTTTCTCACGCCTCGACGCCACTGTTTATCTCTGCAGAGTGCCTACTCGGAACTATGTCAGAACGTTCGTCCGAGTCGACGCCACCAGAGCGAGACAGCGGTGCTGGGGACTCCACTGAGCGTGCGCCAAACACGCTTCTGAACGGCCTTATCGGCGGTATCGTGTCGGTTCTGCTCTCGTTCCTTCCGTTCTCGACCGTCCTCGGCGGGGCGGTCGCCGGCTATCTCGAAGGCGGTGACGCCGCCGACGGCGCCAAGGTCGGGACGATTGCTGGGCTGATTGCGTTCGTTCCGGTTGTCCTCATCATCCTGGTTGTGGCGCTGTTCGTCCCCGTGGCAGGGATGGGAATGCAGATGGGAACGGGTATGGGACTGCTAGGAGGCGGTGTCGCCCTGGCGTTCTGGGTCAGCCTGTTCGCACTGCTGCTGTTCGCCGCTGTCTACACGGTGGGGTTCAGCGTCCTCGGAGGCGTTCTCGGCGTGTACCTCAAGGAGAACGCCTGATTCAGTTCAGCACCCAGAACTGGTAGTTGAGGTAGGTCGCAAAGCTCACCCAGAGCAGATAGGGGACGAGCAGCAGGGCTGCACGGCGGTCGACCCGGTCGAACGCCCACATCGTGGCAACGATGAGGAGCCACAACACCAAGATGACCGCGAGGCCGGCCGCGATTTCTTGGAGGCCGAAGAACACGAGTGACCAGGCCAAATTGGCCGCGAAGTGAACGACGAACACGACAAGGGCAACCCGGACCCGTCGAGGAGCCGCTTCGGCTTGCCGCCAGACCAGCCAGACGGCGCCGCCGATGAGCGCGAACAGGGTTGTCCAGACGGGGCCGAACACCCAGTTCGGCGGCGCCAACGCCGGCCGCTCGAGAGTTTCATACCAGAGATCGAGGCCCTGTACGGTGAAGAGAGAGCCCGAGGCGCCGACGAGTTCGACCAGCACGACGGCGAGCAGAAGCGAGAGAGCCGGGCGTTCGCGGCCAAACCCCGCGAGTCGACTCCGGAATCTGTCCATACTGCACGGTACGGCGGATGAGACATATACGTGGGGGCGACTCGACACGTCCACGGTCAGCAGTTCGTGGACAGTCGGTCACTTCGATGCTGTTGCGCGGCGCTCACCAGCGTGGCCGACCGCTGCGACCCGTCGTCCGGAAACGCTGATGGTTTGTTGAGAGCGTGCTGAATACGAACGCGTATCGGCCACAAACTCTCCACAAACACACTGCTCGGATCAGCCATCAGCGGTCCACTCGGCTGTCACGTGCACGATCGATTACGAGTACGGCTATCGGTGTGTTCGAAGAGTGACAGACGGTTCTACGAGATTCGACTCCCACTGAAAACGGCGAGCGGCAGAATGGGGTCGTTCATCGAACAGGCACTTTATACGCGTGGTGCACTCTTCTAGACATGAATTGGTGGAAGCGAGGGGGTGCCGTCGTCTTTGTGGTGTTGATCGTCGGTAGCGCCGGTGCCACGCTCTACTTTTCGATGCCGTATCACGGATCGACATCGTCGATCAGCCACGTCTTGGACGACCCCCCAAGTGACTGTTACGACTGAAGCAGGCGTCCACGTTCTCACCCCGGCGAACACCAACTCGACTATTGGGGTCGTGTTCTATCCTGGGGCACGTGTTGCTCCGGACGCCTACTATCGTACATTCACACCGGTGGTAACACGGATGAACGTCACAGTGTTTATACCGGAGATGCCACTCAACATTGCGCTCCTCAACACCGATGTCGCTGGGAGCATTCGGACTCAGCATCCCAGTATCCAAACCTGGTTCGTTGGTGGTCATTCACTTGGTGGCGTTGCCGCCTGCCAGTACGCTAGTTCACATGACGTCCACGGCCTCGTCTTGTTCGCGTCGTACTGCAACGTAGACATACGCGACGAGTCGTTTGCCGTGCTCAGCGTCACCGGCAACGCAGATACTGTTCTGGATCGTGAGAACTACCAGGAGGCGAAAACTCGGTTCCCACCCAAAACGACGACCTATGAAATCGAGGGAATGAACCACACACAGTTCGCTTCGTATGGAGGCCAGCGTGGGGATTCTCCTGCATCACTCTCATATGACGAAGCACATCAGCGACTCGCCGACGTTCTCAGCCCGTGGTTGAGGAACCACTCAAGCCTGTTGGGACTGTTGGCCGGAATCAGTGACAGGAAAAATCGAACACCACGTGCTGAACACACCCGCGATATTCAGCACGCCACTCCTGTCACAGTGTGTGGGTTTTGACAGAGCCTGATTCGTCTGGTTCGGCGGCGTGCTCGTGGGGGAACCGCTGTGTGCTGGATGGGCGCTACCGACAAGGCCATGCCCACGGCCCAAGGAGACCCACCAATGACTCAGCGGACGACTCGCCGAGCCCTCCTCGCCGGGGCGGCGGTCTCAGCCAGCGTGGGTGTTGCGGGCTGTCTCGGCAGGTGAGAACACATAGTAGAGCCACATCACGATGAACGGTGACCTATCACGCCGAACCGCCTGCTGACGACACGAGACGGGAGCTATTTCCCCGACAAATGCGTTTTGAGTTGTATGTCTGATTTGCCCGAGCGGCCGCCTGGCCCCGACGGCTGGCCAGTGGTCGGGAGCTTTCCGGAGTACGCACGGGACGCGTTCGCATTCGAGACTCGGCTGGCCCGGGAGTACGGCCCTCTCACGTTCTACAGCTCGCTGGGTCGGGGGTTCTACCAGGTCAACGACCCGGAGCTGATCGAGACGGTGCTCGTCCACCAGAACCAATCGTTCGGGAAGGGCGAACTATTCCACACCATCGTCGACCCGGTGGGCGGCGACGGCCTCCTGACTGCCGAGGGCGAGCAGTGGCGCCGCCAGCGTCACATGGCCAATCCCGCCTTCCACCCTGACCGCATCGCGGAGTACAGCCAAATCATGGTCGAGGAAACAGAAGCACTGCTCTCGACGTGGGACGATAGCGAGACAGTGAACGTCCACGAGGAGATGATGGAGGTCACCCTCGACATCGTCACTCGCGCGTTGTTCGGGATGACGGTCGACGACGGCGGTGCCATCGCCGACGCGATGGACGTGGTGATGGAGCGGGTGAGCAGCCCCATCTCTTCGATTGTCCCCGAGTGGGCACCGACTCCCGGAAACCGGGAGTTCTTCCGGGCNATNGACCGCATCGACGCCGTCGTCGACGCCATCATTGAACACCACCGCAACGGCAAGGGCCGCGAAGACAGCGTGCTCGCGGCGTTGCTCGCTGCACAGGACGAGGAAGGTGAGGGGATGGATGACGAACTGGTCAGGGACGAAGTGCGNACCCTGCTGCTCGCCGGCCACGAGACCACCGCACTCGCGCTCACGTTCACCCTGTTCTGTCTGGCGCAGAACCCGGCAGCCGAAGACCGGCTTGTCGGCGAACTCGAGACAGTTCTCGAGGGTGAACGGCCCACCATGGCCGACGCGCGGAGCCTCGAGTACACCGAACAGGTCGTCGACGAGTCCATGCGGCTCTACCCGCCGGTTCACGGCATCCTCCGCGAGGCGAACGAGGACGTGGACCTCGGCGGCTACACGGTTCCTGCGGGCGCGACGGTTAGCCTGAACCAGTGGACTGTCCACCGCGACGAGCGGTTCTACGACGACCCGATGGTGTTCGACCCCAGCCGCTGGACTGACGAGCTGAAAGAGTCACTGCCGCGGTTCGCCTACTTCCCGTTCTCGGGGGGATCCCGCCGCTGTGTCGGCGACAGATTTGCGAAACTGGAGGCGAAGCTGGTGCTGGCGACGCTCTATCAGGACCGTCACTTTGAGTTGGTCTCGGAACCACAGCTCTCGCTCTCGCCATCGATTACGACCCGGCCAACCGAGCCGGTGTTGATGCGGGTCCACGAGCGGTAATCTCGGCTGCCGCTTCGCACCCTTTTAAGCCGCTCCCGGAACCCGATTCTCTCATGCGAGAGACACCGCCGGCCACCGAACGCCGGCCAGTCACTGAGACGGTTCACGGCGAGGAGCTGACCGACCCCTATCGCTGGCTCGAGGAGGACACCGAGGAGGTCCGCGAGTGGACCGACGAACAGAACGCGTACGCAGACTACGTGCTCGACAGCCCCACCCGGGACGCGCTCCGGCCCAGCTTCGAGGACGTGGCTCGTGTCACGGAGTTCGGCGCCGTCACCGCTGCGGGCGGGCGCTACTTCCAGACTATCGAGGCACCCGACGAGGACCACGCTGTCCTCTATGTCCGCCACTCCTTCGAGGAGGAGGCGATTGCGCTGGTCGACCCCAATACGTTCGAGGGTGCGGCGGCGTCGATGAACTGGTTCACCGTCTCACCGGACGGCGACCGGCTGGCCTACGGCTACGACGAGGGCGGGCAGGAGCAGTACGACGTGCGCATCGTCGACACGGACACCGGTCGCTGGCTGGACGTGGTGCCCGACGCCGGCCGCGTGAACCCAGGTGGATTCGCGTGGACTGACGAGGGCTTCTACTCGGTTCGCACCGGTGGCCCGTCCGAGGGGGAGATGGAGGAAACCGGCGACGGCGACCAACTGGACAAGGCGCTCTACTACCACGAACACGGCGACGACCCCGCAGAGGACGACCTCATCACGGGTGACTTCTCCGAGCACGCGTGGCCCCAACTCGAAATCGACGAGGAGACGGGCACCCTCTTTGCAGCGGTCCACGAGGGGACGACCCACTCCGAAATCTACCGTGTCGAGGCGGGCGCTGAGGACCCACTCGTCCCGCTCTTGACGGGCTACGACGCGACGCTCGGCCCACATATCGGCGATGGGGAGGTTCACTTCCTCACCAACTACGAGGCTGACTTCTCCCGCGTGCTGACTGCGGATATCGAGATGCTCACCCAGGGCGAAAACGTCGACCCCGACGAGTTCGCAGAGACAGTTCCGGAGACCGACGCGGCGCTGCAGGAGATCACCGTCGCGGGCGACGCACTCGTCGCAAACCACCTTCGGGACGCCTCTTCGGAGCTCTCGGTCTGGGAGGCCGGTGAGAAGACAGAGACGCTGCCGAGCCCCGAGTTCTGCACCATCGACGGCGTCGACGCCGACGACGACGGTGGCGAACTGTACTACGTCGTGCACGATTTCGAGGAACCCGACCGTGTCACCCGGTACTGGCTGGGCGACGGCGGGGGCGGCACAGAGGTGCTTGGCCAAGCAGATATCGAACTCGGTGTCGACGTGGCCGTCTCTCAGGAGTTCTTCGAGTCGGCTGACGGCACCGAGGTCCCGGCGTTCATCGTCCACCGTGAGGGGCTGGAGCCTGATGGCGACGCACCCACTGTGCTCTACGGCTACGGTGGCTTCCGCATCCCACAGACCCCGAGCTTCTGGCGGTTTGCGGGACCGTTCCTCGCCGCAGGTGGAATCTTCGCCATCGCCAATCTTCGCGGCGGCACTGAGTACGGTGAGCCGTGGCACGAAGCGGGGATGCTCGAGAACAAGCAGAACGTCTTCGACGATTTCCACGCGGTCGGGGAGGGGCTCATCGAGGCTGGCTACACCGATTCGGACCACCTCGGTGCCTACGGTGGCTCCAACGGCGGCCTGCTGACCGGCGCGGCGCTCACCCAGCGTCCAGACCTTTGGAGTGCGATTCTGTGTACGGTTCCACTGCTGGATATGCTGCGGTTCCACCGCTTCCTTCTCGGGGAGTCCTGGACCGTGGAGTACGGCTCGCCCGAGGACCCCGAGGCGTTCGAATACATCCGCGAGTACTCGCCGTACCACAACGTCGAGGACCAAGAGTACCCGGCGACGATGTTCAAGACCGCCGCGGGCGACACGCGTGTCCACCCGAGTCACGCGCGGAAGATGACCGCGCTGGTGCAGAATCACCAGACAGGTGATGAGCCGATTATCCTGCGTACTGAGACGGACACCGGCCACGGCGTTGGGAAGTCGACGGAGATGATTGTCGAAGAGCAGGTCGACCAGTGGACGTGGCTCTGTGACCAGCTCGGTGCGGACGTGGACGGCGACCACTCCTGCTGAGTTCAATCAGCGTACATGGAGTACGCGATACAGCACAGACCTGCAACCTGGAACAACCGGACCGTCACCCGAAGGAGTTCCTGATAGAGTAGCGGGACGACGGTGGCCTCAAGCATGAGGGTAGACCCCAGTGCAAGTCCATACGAGGCACCGAACAGCAACACCATGCCCGTCGAGAGGAAGAACATCTGACGGTCGTGGTGGCGGCGTAGGCCTCGGTAGGCCTGATAGGCGATGGCCAACCCGAGCAGCACCGACGCCGTTGCCAGCACCGACAACGCGAAGTCAACGGTCTCGTAGACCGCCATCAGAACCGTCTCCAGAGGTCGGTTAGTCGGTCAGCGGCGTCGTCGCCGGTCTCCACGCTGGCCTCGAACGCGCCGTCGCGAAGCCGGACGCGCAGTTGCTTGAAGATGGTGACATAAACCGTCTCGTGATGACCGTCCGAGCGTGGCCGGGTCGCCTCGGCCAGTAGGCCCGCCTCCGTCAGCGCGTCGGTGCGCCGGTATACCGTCTGTGGCGAAGCGTCGACCTGTTCAGCCAGTTCTGCAGCCGACAGTGGCTCCTCGTTGGCGGCAGCGAGAATGGCCCGGGCGTGGTCGTCGTTCAGCAGGCCGACGGCGTCAGGGGAGGGGTTCTCGTTCACGCGGGTCCCCCCCACGGGAACTGCCGAGCAGAGAGTCTCGAACCCGGCGCGAGCATCATAGGTGAGCATCACGGGACACGGTAGCTCAGGAGGCGGCCCCTTCGGTTCTCGGTCGGTCGGTACTCAAGCACGAGCTGTCTCGTATCCTCACCCAGCCGGACCTCGATGCCGTCACCCGGTCCAACCCGGTCGTACCGGTCAGCAAACTTGGTTGGAGCTAGTGTGCGTTCGCCAGCTGAGTCGACCCTGAGCAGGATCAGTCCGTCCGCCCTGGCCGGCTCGCCGGCCTCGTGGCGCAGGGTGACCGATTCATCACCGGTCTCGACACCCCACGTTGCCTGTGGCCACGCTGGCCCGGAGGGTTCGGCCACCGGCTTGACGCCGCGCACGCCCTCCACGATAGCGAGCCGGCCCTCCGAATGCAGTTCCGCCCGGTCCGAGACGGCAACCCGTTCGTCCGCTTCAATTGCCCGCTCCAGTTTCCGTATCGGTGGCTCGACGCCCTCAGGGTAGAGCAAGTGGACGAGTTGGTAGGCTTCCGTTCCCTCGACGGTCTCGGAAATTGCGCCTGCGACGACCTCCTCGGTCGGGTCCAGGGAGGCAGGGCCGACCCACCCGACTGGGCGGTCACCGACGGCCCGACTTAGGTGGCGGAAATCGGGGTCGGCCTCGTGATGGCGGTCGATCCGGTCGGCGTCCGCGTCGGCGAGCGCCCGGACGAGCGCCCCACTTCTCTCAGTCGACGGTTCGGGACCGGTCGCTGTGGCAAACAGTACTGCCCCTGGCCGAACTGCCACAGTCCGAGGCACGTCCGAGCGTTCGAACAGCCGGTACTCCTCGTACTGCCCGCCCGATTCATAGCCGGTCGGCTCAAGCGCTTCCGCCACCGTTTCGGGGGTCACGTCTCCGACAAGTGCGTAGGCGGCGCCAACTTTGATGACTCGATCGTAGCCGTCGTAACCGAAACCGAACCAATCCAGCCCGCTCTCGAACACGGCCCGTGGGAACGCTGCGAGCCCGCCCTCCGCGACGTGCTGGACGCGGGTCGGGGCGGCTGTGAGGACATCAGGCACGCGAAACGTCGTGTCCTCGACTGCACCAGGTGCAGGCACCCAGTCGCGGTAGATTGGGGAACCCACCGGTGGGGGCTCTACTTTCCCGAGGCGGACGCGCCGGCCTAGCGGTGGGAGCGACCGGACACAACCCGAGAGCATGGCGCTTGCGCCTACCCAACCCATCACCTGTCTTCGTGAGTGAGTGGTGCTGTTGTCATCTGACATGGGGACGAGTGGTGTCGGGAGGGAGTAGTGTTCAATGGATCGGCTACTCAATTTGGTCATTGAGGAAAAGACTATATAGTATCACGGGCATCCTCCACAACAATCCGAACAGTAACAACTGGATCCGTCCGCACAACCGGTCCCCTCCAGGGAACAACAGCAGTCCTCGAAGCTAGAACCCCCGCAGCGATAGCAGCTATAGTACTCTACAGTGTAATACACTCTGTCGTCACAGACGCCTTCAGCGCCACAGGTCCCCTGACAGATATCGGATGAATCGCATGTCCCGCTTTCGTCACAACAGAACGAGTAGTCGTCGCACGTCCGAGTCGTCCCCACGTCGTTCATATTCGTACTGCTAGACCTGTCCGACCGAGGTGAGCGAATCTCTGAGTGATCAAAGCTCACGGTGAGCCCCTTCTGGTTCTCAGCTCTCGGATTCACGTTCGCGTAGCTGACGCCACGTTCCGGTTGAACGTATATTCCAATTGTATATTCCTCGTTTTGCTCAGAAATCATCAGCAGCGCTGTCCGCTCACCATCCCTCCCGACGGACGTGACACCGTTCAGTCGTTTGTCAAAGTCCGATGGGATGTGTCTTCGTTGGGTGAACGTTTCAAGCGGGAGTGCGTCGACGGAATCTTGTTCCAGGATACCCCTCTGCGTGAGTTCTTCGAGTAATCCGCTTGCATGACGGTCGACTGCTTGCTCTCGCGCTTCGGGGTTGAGGTACTGTTTCTCCACTGCATGCCGTTCGCTGGTGGTCGCTGATGCCGTTCCTACGCCCGAGACGGCGGCCGCAGTGGCAGCGGAAACTGATTTGAGTACGCTCCGTCGTGATTTCTTGTCTATACACGACAATTTACATCAATTGGTAAAATCTTTTCCCTAATAGTAATAGCGTTGAATTTTTTGACTCAGGGGCTCGGCGTCTGGGCCGTCGAGAGGTAGCCGGTCAGGTCCGTCGTCGTGATGATGCCGATGACGCCCTCCTCATCGTCGACGACCGGCATGTGGTGAATGCCGTGGTTGACCATCCGGTCGGCCACGGTACGGATGGATTCGCCGGCTTCGGCGGTGATTACGTTGCTCGTCATGTACTTCGAGACGGGCGTCTGGTCCTTGGGTTTCTGGCCCGCAACGATGGCGACGAAATCAGTTCGGGTGAGGATTCCTTCGATCTCGCGCTCTTCGTTGACGACGACGACCGAGCCGATGGTCTGGTCGAGCATGATGTCCGCGGCCTCCTCGACCAGCGTGTCGGGTGTCACGGTCATGAGGTCACTCGTCATCAGCTGGGCGACAAAGATGTCGTCGATGTCGTCTACGGTCGTGTTGTCTACCATGCGATGTTGGTCCATCGGCGGGCCCATAATCCTTCCCAAACCTCACAGTCACGTCGCCGGTGGGCCTGGCTCACCACGCGGGAGCGCGAGCGTCACCGTGGTTCCGTCTGTGGTGTCGAACGTGACCGTGCCGCCGAGGGCNCCGACACCCCATTTGACCAGCCAGAGCCCGAGCCCGCTCCCGTGTTCCAGTGCCGTCTCCTCAAGCGCCTCGAGCACGTTGAGTTCGTGCTCGGGAATCCCGGGTCCGGTATCGGCGACGGTGACGACCACGTGTGGCTCATTGTGGCGTTCCTCCACCCGGACACTCACACGCACCTCTCCACCGCCGTGCTCGACTGCGTTGGCGAGCAGATTCCTGAGCACGCGGTCGACAAGCAGTTCGTCGGCTTCCAGCGTCACCTCCGGGGGGACGTCGAGCGTGATACTGGCGTCGGGGTGGTCCTCAAGCAGTTTCGCCCGGATTTCCGTGAGTTCCGTCTGCAGGACGAGCGTGCTCGGTACTCGCTGTTCAGAGCCGACCACTCGCTCGATGTCCCGGGCCTTCTCCCCGAGTTCGATAACCCCCCGCGTGTTCTGTTCGGCGGTGTCGAGATAGCGCTTCAGTTCCGGATCGTCGACGCGCTCCCGTGCGATCTCAATGAACCCCTGGACGACGTTGAGGTCGTTCCGGAGGTTGTGCCGGAGCACCCGGTTCAATACAGCCAGGCGCTGCTCACGCTCGCGCTCGGCGGTGATGTCCTGTAGGACAACAGTCGTCCCGACGAGCGTATCCGAGGAATCTCGCAGTGCGGAGGTGGAGACGGCGAACTCCCGGATACGGCCCCCGACGCGGAGCGAAACTGACTGGTCGTCACTCTCGAGGTCGAGATCCTCCAGATACTGATCCAACGGGTCGCCGAGGACAGCATCGGCATCGACGGCCAGCGCGCCTGCAGCCGCNGNGTTGAGCCGGATGAGTGTCCTGTTGGCGTCGACGATGAGGACTGGCGACCCCAGGTCTTCAACGGCGGCCCGGTCAGCCACCCGCCTCGCAGCGGGGACCATATCGAACATGTCCCGGGCGAAGAACGCGTACATGTCGAACGCCAGGTGGACCGGGAACAGCAGCGGGGTGAGGTTGAGTGGTGGCGTCCCACCGACCTGGATGAGCCAGAGCAGGAACGGTAGTCCGGGGAAGATCGGCGAGACGGCGATAGCGGCGGCCTGTAGCCGGTAGAGCCGCCCGTAGCTGATGACCGTATCCACCAGCAGGAACGAGGCGGCCGCGATCATGAAGATGTAGCCAGTTGCGTTGATGAACAGCCACGGCGTGTGGCTGTAGACCACCGTCGCGACCCCGTAGACCGGTTCGATGTGGTAGTTGCTCCACGCGATATTGTGGAGCGGATTAGTGACGACAATCAGCGTNTGCAGTGACTGGATACCGACGACACCCGCCATCCAGCGAGAGCGCAGCAGCTCGCCGCGCCCGGTGTACTCGAGCGCGAACGCGAGGAAAAAGACGCCGATGAAGTTGATGGCGAACCAGATCGGGATCTCGAACAGCATCCGGTAGGCCGGGTCGAAGACGAGCAACGCGGCCCCGTAGGACAGCGACCAGAGCGCCTCGCACGCAATCGTGGCGATGAAGAAGCGCCCGCCGGGTTTCCGCCGGTAGGACCAGAGAAACTGGATAAATCCGAGAGAGATGAGTCCAGCCGCCAGGGAACCGACAGCGAGCCACGGCACGCGCTCAAACACGGGATACCCACCCCGAAGAGGGGATGGCGTAAAAAGGCGAAGGTGTCCCGCTCGCAGATGTGTAAAACCTCCAACACCCGTTATTGGCTCGTGGTGTGCTCTGGGAATCATGGGACAACTGGGTGAGGACGCTGAGCGGTCGCAGCAGGCAGAAATCGAGACGCCGTTCGAGAGTACGCTGTTTGACGTGGCACAGACCACGCAAGGACTCTACGCTGTTGGGAACGGCGGGACGCTGGTCGCCGACCGTGGCGACGGCTGGGAGATGATCTTCGACGACGGGCCGAGCACACGGCAAAACCAGATTCGAGCGATGGACGTGACCGCCGAGAGCGACAATTTCGACGGTCGCGACGAGACCAACGAGGGAGACGGGAACAAGATGAAGAACCCCGACAAACAGCAGCACGACGAACGGATGAAGGACGCCATCGACGAGCAGCAGGCGCAGTNCCAGTAAGCCATCGAAGGAACTCTTTTTGCCGTTCACCGCCGTGATGAGTGTAGATGCACCGGGACGCAGTGCTGCGTGTCGATCTCTCCGCGGGAACGGTTCGTCGAGAATCGGTCCCCGAGCGATGGCGTCGCTGTTACCTGGGTGGGAAAGGGCTCGGCGCACGCTACCTCTACGATGAACTCGAGGCCGACACCGACCCGCTGGGCCCTCAGAATCGGCTCTTTTTTGCGCTCGGCCCGCTCTCGGGCTACCTCCCGGGAGAGACGCGCTACGCTGCCGTCACGAAATCCCCGCTCACGGGAACGTTCCTCGATTCCTACGCCGGCGGGAGCTTCCCCGAGACGTTGGCGGGCGCGCTGCCGGGCTGTCTCGGGATTGTCGTTGAAGGCGCCGCCGAGGAACCGGTCTCCCTGATCATCGACGAGGAGGGGGCCCGGCTCGAACCGGCAGANAATTGGGGTGCTGATACTGTCGAGACGGCCGAGGCCTATCCAAACGCCTCGGTCGCCTGTATCGGCCCGGCAGGGGAGCAGGAGGTCGTCTATGCGACCGTCGCCTCAGATGCTGGGGAACACCACGCTGGCCGTGGCGGCGTCGGCGCGGTGATGGGGTCGAAACAGTTGAAGGCGGTCGTGGTTCGAGGCGAGAACCCCGACATTCCGCCAGCGATCGAAGCGCTACGCGAGCAGACCACCGCCGACTACGCCGACCACGCGACGGGACGGTGGCAAGCCGCCAGCGGAACGCTCGAGTCAGTCGACTTCGCCGACGAGGTGGGCGCCCTTGCCACAGAAGGCTGGCAGGCAGGCCACTTTGCGGGGAGCGAATCAGTCGGCATCGCGGCTGCACAGGAGGCTGCGGTCGGGCGTGAACGGGACGGTGAGCGCGTCCCTGGTGGCTTCCGGGTCCGAACTGAGAACGGTGAGAGCGTTCCGCGGGGCGCAACCCCGATCAGTCTCGGCGCAGGGCTGGGCATCGACGACTTCGACGCTGTTGCGACGCTCGGGGCGACCTGTGACCGCCTCGGAATCGACGTTATCGAGGCCGGCAGCGTCGTCGCCTGGGCAGTCCTCGCTGGGGAGGCAGGACTGGTCGAGGAGTCCGTGGAGTTCGGCGACGGCGAGGGTGCCAAGAAGCTGGTCGAGCGCGTCGCTACCCGTAAAGACGACCTCGCCGACGCACTCGCAGAGGGTGTGGGCGCGGCGGCTGCCCGGTTCGCCGGCGACGGCTCGGGAGCGCTCTCGGGCAAGGAACTGATGCCGACGGTGAAGGCGATGGCGCTGCCAGGCTACGACCCACGCGGGGCCGCCGGGATGGCGCTGGCCTACGCCACGTCGGACCGCGGCGGCTGCCACCGGCGCGCTCGCCCAGTCGAGGAGGAAGTGTTCGCCGACCGAACGCGGGAGGAGACAGTCCGACACGTCGCCGACGCCCAGACGGCCCGCTCGGTGCTCTGGAGCCTCGTCGCTGACGACTTCCTCGGCGATGTGCTCCGGGAGGATTTCGGTGCCGAGTGGCTCCAGGCGGTCGGTATCGACCACGACGCTGGCTCGTTGGCCCGGGTGGGCGAGCGCATCTGGACCCTCGTCCGGCTGTTCAACGCGCGTGAGGGGTTCGACCGAGCAGACGACGAACTCCCGGCACGACTGCGTCAGCCACGAGAGGACGGCTCCGTGGTCGACCCGGAGGCGTTCGAGCAGACACTCGACGCCTACTACGGCTACCGCGGTTGGGGCCACGACGGCCTCCCCACTCACGAACTCGTGGCTGCAGTCGGTTTGACCGGAACTGTTGACGATGAGACACCGCTGTCCAGTGTGGATGCCATCACCACGGAGGGAGACACATGACCGATAGAATCGACTTAGACGACGTCGAATCGCCCACCAGCGAGGAGGAGAAACCCAACCCAGGGGACTGGCTCTGGCGCGGCGAAGGGAGCCCGGACGATGAGCCAGCGGCGCCTGCGTACGACATGGATATCGGGGCTGACGACTTCGGTGCCGATGACGCCGCCACGCCGCGCATCCCGCGGGAGAACGACGACAAACCCGTCGGGGTCCCCGTCGACAGCGGAGGCGCGGGCGCAGCGCCCGCGAGCGACCAGGAGGCCGCCAGCGGTGGAATGCCGCCATCTGCGTATCAGGACGACGAGTCGAGCAGCGGCGGAGACGAACGCGCTGGTGACCAGCCGAAAGCGGCGTGGAGCGAGGCCGCCGCGAACCACGGCGCNGACCCACAGGATGCNACGCCAGGGGCGCCTTCGAGCGTCGACGTAGACCCCAACGCAGCAGGGAACACTGCTGGAGGCGACCACTCCCGTGGTGCGGAGTGGGAAGACGCCCAGCCAGTCCAGAAATCGTCCTCGACGCCCGGTGCAGCCTCCCACGGCTCGGCACCCACCCGCACGGTGGACATGACGATGGCGTTATCCTACCGCGCTATGCGTCGCCTGGAGAACGTTCACGCTGCGCTCGCCGACGCCGAGAACTGGACTGATTACCTCGGGATAGTCGGCGACGTGGACGCGACAGTCATCAACAAGTACCAGCGCGATAACGTGCTGGACCTTGACTTCTTCAACGGCTCCGGAACGGGACCCGCCGAACGGCTGGCGGCCGTAGGGACGAACTCGATGTTCTACGCCGAGCGGATGGTGCTGGTCGGNGTCGACGAGCGAGAGCAGGCCTGGGCCCAGGAGGCCGACTGGGAGTTCATCCCGCTCGAGACCGCCGCCGACGAGGCCGACTGGGCCTTGGATGATAACTGACGCGGGGCCAGGTGTCCCCATCCGTGGCTTTTTGCCAGTCCCACACCCAGTACTTATTCATGAGTCTGAGAGAGGCATTCGGACAGGCACGACTGCTCACCCTGCTCCTTCTGGCCGGGATGGGCTGGATCGTTTTCACCGCCGTGCAGGTGGTCGGCAACATCAACTACTGGGGACCATCGAACGTCGGCCAGACGGCCAGCGTCGGCATCATCGGGCTGGTGATGCTGGCGGCGGTGCTCGTGCTCTCGATGGGACTGTTCAGTGGACTGGGCAGTTCTGAGCCGGCTCCACAGGCGTGGCCGCCGGAGAACGACGACATCTGATGGGGGAGTTCGTCTGCGAGCAGTGTGAGACGTTCGCGCGGTTCACCGACAAACACGACGCGTTCCACACAGAATGTCCCGTCTGTGAGGAGGTCACACTCTGGAAACTCGCGTTCGAGGCCGACGCTGTCGGGGTGGCGTTCTGATGCACCTCGAAGTACGCATCGGCGAGCGACTCGCCGACGCGGCCGCAGAGTGGGCCGAGAGCCGGATGCAGGAACCCGAGGAAGCGCTCGAACAGAAACTCGAGCAGGCGTTGCTCGAAGTAGAGCATCTGGCCTCCGGTACCACCGAACTCGAGTTCGACCTCGAGAACGGCGAGACGTTGGTGTACGAACCGAGCGAGGACCTGGAGGAACTGCTCGAGCAACAGGCTGAGCGGGCCGGCATCGACCCCGAGACGATTCTCGGTCTTCATCTGGAGCTGTTCGCCCGGACGTTCTTGCCGGACGACAGCATCCAGGCTGGCGTCGGGCCGGGCGCGCCGGTCGATCCCGAGGATTGGTGAGGGACAACGACTAAGCCCCATCGACTCTTTTCGACCACATGGTCAACCGTGACAGCGGCTGGCGGCCCGATGGGGCGATGGACGCCTACGGCGGCTACGAGGTCTGGGAGTACAACGTCGGCCCCCACCAGATTAACGAAGGCGAGGTTGACGGCGAGATTGATTTCGACGCGTACGAGGAAGACGACGGNGAGTTCGCGGGCTCGGTCGACGAACTCAACGGCGACGAGTAACGCGTTCCCGNTTTTGCGGCGCTACTGATCGCGAAGCCACTACCAAGAACTCCCTGCTGGAGTGAGGGGTGAATGTTTTGACNACGGAGCCTGCCCTCTCTCCCGATACGCNACCAGACGATCTGTAGAGAACGCAAGTTGCTTCGGTGCTCCCCGAAATACTGCGTGGAAAAGCGCCAATCCGCCCTCCCTCACCGCCGCCACCGCCCGTATCGCTATCCGGTGGAACTGCGCGCTCAGAGCAACTGCGCGATGATTTCGTCCTCGAAGGCCGCGGTCCCCACGGCAATATGCGCAGCTGCGAGGAACAACGGTTCGTCTGTCTCTTCGTTCAGATGGTCGGCGAACTCCCCCAACCACGTGAGCAGGTGTTCGTCGAGAAAGACGCGCTCGAATCCAATCGTCTCCTCCATGCCGGTGCGTTGGCGCTCGATGAGGAAGCGCAGGAACGCAAACTCTACCGCGACGTGGTCGTTTTCCTCACCATACTCCTCGGGCGGGCTCCAACCCGCGGCGCCGAAGGACGCCTCGACATCGGCCAGCCCTTCACTGATGAAGTCGGTGTCGTCGCGGTAGAACGTCTCGTGGGGGAGGACGTCGGGTCGCGGACCAACCATGATGCGGGTGTACTCCTTCGCGAGTTCGTTCTCGACCTCAGCTGGATCTCGTCCCTCGTTCTGTTCGATGAACTGCCGCAGTTCCTCGAAGCCCGCGTCGAGGTGGTCGTTGACCGCCTCGCCGGGCATCGCTACCTCACCGGTCAGTAGCCGCTCGATGAACGCCTCGTCTGGCGTGTCGTGGAAGACTTCGATGACGAAGTCGACCAGCTCGAGTCTGGCTTCGTAGACAGCGTTATCGTCCATCATCTACCCCCTGAAACACCACATTTGCACGGCAGTTGTCGCAGTACTCGAAGATGCTGTGTTCGGTATCGCCGGCGACACCTTCGACCAGATCGCCGACTTCGTCGCGGACCTTCTCCATCGACCCAACGCTCGTGAAGGGTGTGCCACAGCGGACACACTCGAGCATCTCGCCCTCGAAGACGGGCTCCCACTCCTCGCCGTCCCGGTTCTCCGGGAGCCGCGAGCGGTCCAGCCCGGGCTCCATCGTTATGGCGCCCTCCGGACAGCCGGTCTCACAGAGTTCGCAGTTCACACAGTCGGCGTGGTTGAACTGGAGTTCGCCGTCGTCGCTACGGCGGATGGCGTCAGTCGGACAGAGCGTCGTACAGGTCGGCGTGAGGTTACATGCGTCCGAGACAGACATCCGGCCGAACGTGTCGAGGCCGCGGATGACCTCACGTTCGGGGTCGGTCGCGTCGATGATGACCCGGAGCGACTCCAGCGCCCAATCGTGTGTGGTGAACGCCTCGCGTGCGGAGTCGGGACGGCCTGTCCCCGTTGCCTCGTGCTCGCCAGTCGGAATCGGCGTCGGTTCGAGGCTGGAAACGAACGCGTCGAGTTCCGCGGCGAAGCTCCTGGGAGCGTCGCCTTCCGGGGCGAAGAACGCGGTTCTCGAACCGAGGTCGAGGTCACTCGTGGCGACGTTTATGCGTTCGACCAGTTCCTGTTTGGGGTCGGGCCCGGAGTGGAGACAGGCGTCGCCACAGCCCACGATTGCTACGCCGTCGGCGCCCGCTGCGAGTGCGTGGAGCACCTGTGACTCGCCGACGGTGTCGGTGCAGTTGACCCGGACTGGAAGAATTGGATCGTAGCCCGCCTCTTCGCCGCGGCCAGCCTGCCGCCCGTATGCGGTCAGTGCGTCTTCTGCCTGCTCCGAGCAGACGAACGCGAGCACCGGGCTCTCGATGGCCGGACCGTCGCCGAAGACGTTCGAGAGGCGGCCGCCTTTGTCCACATCGAGCACGGACTCGACTTCGCGGGCGAGGCGTTCGTTGGTCGGTTCGCGAAGTTGGACCGCGCCGGTCGGGCAGGACGATGTACAGGCACCGCAGTCCATACAGGCCGTCTCGTCGAACTCGACGGTGTCCACGGAGGGACGGGTGACTGCCTCGTGGGGGCAGGCGTCCGTACAGCGCGTACAGCCTTCGACCCCTGAAGAGCCCGATGCGCAGATATCCATCTCGATGTCGAGGTGCTGGGGCTTGCTGACCCCNCCGAGCTGACTCTCGACGGCTGCGGCGACGCCGCCGTCGAAGTGGTTGAAGTAGCCCAGCTGGCCGCCCCGGCCCTTCCGCGGGCCGCCGGGGTAGACCACCTGGTCGGCACCGAGCGTACGCGTCACACCGTCGGGTTCGATCGCGTCGACTGGACAGCACTCCAAGTACTCGCCATCAGGCGCATCAGGCGCGATATCTACTGGATAACTCGTAACGGCCTCGTCGGGGCCCAGCTTCACACAGTCCATACAGCCGATACAGTCCTCGGTGACCCGGGCCTCGAGCGTGAGTTCGAACTCGCCGAAGCGGCCGTCGACTGCCGCGACCCGGCCGCGCTCGACCGATACCTCGTCGAGGTCGTATGCCGCGGAGCCGAGGTCAAGCCCGTCCGCGACCAGCGTCACGTCCGCTCGACCTGCCAGCGATTCGGCGGCGGCCGGATCGCCGACCACGACGACGTGCTCCCCTGCCTCGCGGGACACAGAGCGAGACGGCGACTCTTCGCGCAGCCCTGCGACGATTGCGTCGATGAGCCGGCTCGTCTTCTCAGTGGCGGCGGGTTCGTCGTGGACCCAGCCTGCCCCCTCACGGTGGTCGACGAACGCGGTGGCATCCGGGTGGAGCCCCTGCTGCTCGGCCATCCCCCGAATCCGCCGCTGACAGCCCGCGTCGGGAGCCGTGGCGACGACGTGGTCNAGGTCGTACTCGTCGACGACCGCCGCGGCCTTGGGGAGGCCGTCACCACAGAGGTGACTCGCACTGGCGACCACCTCCACGTCCTCGTCGGCGACGCCCTCGCGCACGCCTTCGGAGTCGAGGGCGTCGGGCGCGCCGCAGTCGCAGACAAATGCTCCTACCTTCATCGGTTCCATCGTGGCTCAGCACCGGGAAAGGGCTTCCGACCCCGGCTGTCGACGGTTGCGCATCGTCACCCCATCGGACGCGATGGATAGTTCCACAACCAAAGAAGAGAACTAAAATCCGTTCTTTCAACCTGTCGGAACCAGCAGCAGTTACGTCCGAAATCGCCGACCCACCGTTGTGACCCTCTCGAGGTGTTCCCGCACTCACAAGGATGGTACAGAAGAATAGTAGACGCCATGAGGCGGTTGTTTTGTTCTCGATGGGCCGTACGAAAACACTTATGCTGACTGTTCCCGCCAGGTTCACCCAATCTGCGAGAAGTCACCAGAAACAGTTACTCTAGGCACTCTCTTTGGAGGGCGTTAGGAACTCACGAAACGCACGACGGCGACGATGGATTGAAGGTAGTTCCGTTCATGTGCGTATTTATCACGCGCCAGCTGTCGGAGGCGCGGCAGGGAAATCAACATATGAGCTCAGAACCAGTCTCCCTCGACCTGGATCGCAGGTCGTTCCTGAAAGCCAGCGCGCTCGCAGGCGCGGTGGCCCTCGGGGGCGGCGGCGCCGGACAGGCGCTCGCGGCAGGCGACGAGGGGGTAGACGGAACTGACGTAGAGGGCGAACTAACCAAGACCATCTGTAACTTCTGTGCGGTGGGCTGTGGCTTCCACGGCGAGCGCAAGGGCAACGCGTTCGTTGGCCAGGAACCGTGGAACGAGAACCCGATCAACAACGGGGCGCTCTGTTCGAAGGGGGCCGCGATCTACGGGAGTGAGCACTCCGAACGGCGGCTCAAACACCCGCTAATTAAGGATGGCGACTCCTGGCGGAAAGCGGGCTGGAGCGAAGCCCTCGATAAGGTCGGGAGCGAGATTGANGANATCCGACAGGAACACGGTCCGGACTCGGTGATGTGGATGGGGTCAGCACACTTCTGCAACGAGGAGTCCTACGCGTTCCGGAAGCTTGCGAGCTTCTTCGGGACCAACAACGTCGACCACCAGGCCCGTATCTGCCACTCCACNACGGTGGCCGGCCTCGCAAACACGTGGGGCTACGGGGCGATGACCAACACCATCAACGACTACCGGAACTTCGATCTCAACCTCATCATTGGGCAGAATCCGGCGGAGGCCCACCCTATCGCGATGCAGCATATCCTTGAGGGCCAGAAGCGCGGCGGCGAAATTGCTTGCGTGGACCCGCGGTTCACCAAGACGGCCGCCAAGGCCGACCACTACTACCGGATGCGGCCCGGCACTGACGTGGCCCTCATGATGGGCCTGATGAAGTACATGCGGGACGAGTCCGAACTCGACCAGGAGATGCTGCAGGAGCGGGTCATGGGCTGGCCCGACGTGGAGGTCGAACTCGACCAGTACGACCTCGAAACGGTCGAGGACATCACCTGGGTCAGCCAGGAGCAGATTCAGCACCTCGGCGACCTCATTATCGAGAACGCCCCCAAGGTCCAGATTGAGTGGGCCATGGGCGGGACCCAGCACAACAACGGGACCCAGAACATCCGGTCCTACGCGCTGACCTCGCTGGCCTCCGGGAGCGCTGCCCAATCCGGCGGNGGCCTGCAGGTCATGCGTGGCCACGCGAACGTGCAGGGCGCGACCGACCTCGCGGTGGCCAGTCACATTCTGCCTGGCTACTACTCGGTCGGCTCGCCCGGCTCGTGGCGCTACTGGACCGACGTCTGGTCGGAGAGCCCCTACACGAGCGGTACGGTCGACTTCGAGGAGCTCTACGACCGGTACGACCTGATGCCGGAGAACCTCTACACCCGGCAGTCCGGGGAGGGCGAGACGCCCGACGAGACGTTCCCCAACGACCGGTCGATGATGTTCCAGAAGGGGATGACTGTCGCCCGCTGGTTCGACGGTGGCCTCTCCCAAGAGGATCGGCTCAACGAAACACCGCTCTACCAGCCCGACGAGCTGAAGGCAGTCGTCATCTGGGGCCACTCGGTTAACTCCATCTCGGAGATGCAGAAGATGAAAGACGCGATGGAGCGGATGGATCTGGTCGTCGTCGTNGACGTGTTCCCCTCGGTGGCGTCGGTGCTCTCGGATCAGGACAACGTCGTGATCCTCTCGGCGGCGTCCCAGTACGAGCACCACCGCTCGCTCACGAACTCTCACCGCTCGGTCCAGTGGTCCGACCCCGTGCGACCGCCGTCGCACAACTCGAAGCCAGACCTCGAGATNATGCAGGAGCTCGCAGCGCGCTTCGGCTTCGGCGATCACTTCGACTGGGGTTCGGGGCCCGGCCTCCACAACGGCAAGACGACCTACGAGGAGTGCCTGCGCGAGGTCAACCTCGGCGTCCGAACCATCGGTTATCAGCAGGACCCCAGCCGCCTGCAGGAGCAGCGCGAGTATGATTGGGCGTTCTCNACTGAGAACCTCAAATGCGAGGAGGAGGGGCTCCCCGTCTCCGGTGAGTTCTGGCAGCTTCCCTGGCCGTGCTGGGGCGAGGGCCACCCGGGCACCCCCATCATCTGGAACGACGACGTAGACCCGCGCAACGGCGGGCAGGACTTCCGTTCNCGCTGGGGCATTCAGGCGCCGACGCCCGACGAGTGGGAGGAGATGAACACGGACAAGGAGTACCCGATGCAGGAGACCTACGATCAGGGTGGCGAGGANGCCCTGAACATGCTTCGGGACCCCTACACACCCGACTGGGANTCNTCNTTCNANAGCGAGGTGCAGGGCGTTCCCCAGTACCCCGGCTTCGCAACGACGCTCCCGCCGGACTCNANCGAACCCCGACGCGCTCTCCCTCCCGTACGCGTACGCGCTCGACCCGACAAAGTCCGTCTACGACACTGCGGTTGCGATGAACGAGCAGTACGGGACGGAGTTCGATGAGGCGTTCTACCAGCAGTACGACTTCAAGCAGCCCGACGCNCCGACCGGGCGTGGCCGCGCACGCGGGGTGGTCTGGAACTTCATCGACACGGTGCCGGTCCACCGCGAGCCCATCGAGAGCCCGCGCCCGGACCTCGTCGAGGAGTGGCCCGCGAACGGCCAGCAGACGAACTTCTACCGACTCGACCAGAACAACGCAATCGTCCAGGAGGAGGCCACGGCAGCGGCGAACCCGACCAGCGAGGACGGCTTCTCCACCATCATGACGACCGGCCGGCAGGTCGAACACCAGGGCGGGGGCGCGGAGACGCGCTCCGTCGAGTATCTGACCGACCTCCAGCCGCATATGTACGTGGAGATTCACCCCGAGATGGCCGAGGAGATGGACGATCTCGACGGCGGCGACCTCGTCATCGTCTCGACGACGGACCGCGGGTCCATCCTCGTGAAGTCTCGGGTCACCCCGCGACCGGCACCTGAAGAGGTGTTCATGCCGTACCACTGGGGCGGCATCGCGAAGGGACAGAGCCTCCTCGATAAGTATCCCGAGGGCAATGAGCCGTTCGCCATCGGCGACTCGGTGAACTTCATCACCTCGCGGGGGTACGACGTGGAGACCCAGATGCAGGAGACCAAGGCCGGGCTCGTGAAGGTCCGGCCGGCCACACAGGAGCTGGCCGACGAGCTGAACATGGGCGTCGACCTTTCGACGTTCACGTTCCCGCAGGACGAGGCCGGCTTCGGGCAGCAGAAGGACTTCGACACCCGCGACAGCACGACGACTCAGTAAGATGGCTACGAACGAATCAGACACCGAAATGATGAGCCAAGGGGTGATGTCCACCGGTGACGACACTCGCATCTTCCCCGACGTGGCTGCATGTATCGACTGTGGCGGCTGTGTTGTCGCCTGTAACCGAACGTGGGACGTTCCCCGCGACGAACAGCGAATCAGCATCTCGACGATGTTGGAGGGCGAGGAAGGCGCCGAGGGGCTGAACGCCAGCCCATCCCAAGCGATTGCCCAGGGCGAGTCGCCTGGCGAGACCAGCGTGCCGATGCAGTGTTACCACTGTGACAACGCGCCGTGTGTCTCGGTCTGTCCGGTCGACGCACTCGTCAAGAAGGACGACGGCTTCGTCGACGTGCGCGATGACGTCTGTATCGGGTGCCAGTACTGCCTCTCGGCCTGCCCGTTCGGCGCCCCGCAGTTCCCGGGCTCGAACGAGGGTGCGGCCAGTATCTTCGGCACGGGTGGGACGATGGACAAGTGTACCATGTGCGAGGAGCGCCAGGAGGTGGGCAAGGGGCCCGCCTGCGCTGAGGAGTGTGCGACTGACGCCATCCTCGTCGGCAGCAGCGAGCAGATTGCCGACGAACTCGAGAAGCGTGACTCGGGCAGCTTCTTCAACGACCAGGCGATGCAGATTGTCTTCGGTGAAGAAGACGCGACGGAGGCGTTCGGCGTATGAGCTCCCCTACCGCGGACAACGGCGCGCGCAGCTACTCCCGAGCCGTCATCGCGGTCAACGCCGTCGTTTCGGCCGTCGTCGCGCTGGGCCTGGTGTGGCTCGTCAACGGCTACACCATCTTCTACGAGCGGCTGTTCCGCGTCCAGCCCACCGTCGAGGGTGGCGGTATCGGCGCGGACTGGGTCTCGGGCAACGAGATCGGCTGGCTGAAGATTATGGTCGACGCCATCCACATCGTCGACATCGTGCTGGGCGTGTTCATCCTGCTGATGGTGTTTATCCACTGGGGCGCGTTCCGACGCCTCGCCAGCCGGATGCGCCAGCCGGGTGAGAACCGACTCGCAGCGGATGGTGGCGTCGAGAACGACGCGACTGCGGAGACACCCGGAGGTGAGCAGGAATGACGAACTTAGACCACGGGAAGTTCACGCGGATGACCACGGTGTTCCACTCGATGCTGGCGTTGGACGTGTTCTTCCTGTTCTTCACGGGCTATGCCATCATGTTCAACGACGAACTGTGGTGGATGCTCACCCTGATGGGCGGAGCGGGTGCCGTCGCGGCGCTCCACCGCGCGTTCGGCGTTGGGCTGCTCGCGCTCATCACCTTCTGGATGCTGATGATGGTGACGACGGACGTGGGCCGCTCGAACTTCAAGGAGATCATGCCGACGCCTGATGACGTGTGGGCGTTCGCTCAGGACATCCAGTTCGTGCTGGGCACCGCCGACGAGCGCCACCCCAGCGCCCGGCAGTTCGCCGGGGGGACGGCCGACGAGATTCCACTCCTGAGTTACATCGGCAAGGGCGTAGTGTTCATCTTCGCGGCCGAGCTGACGATGCTTTCGGTCTCGGGGCTGCTCATCTGGTCGAAGACCGGCCTGATGGGGTTGTTCGCGACGAAGACGGCGGCGATGGCGTTCGTCGTGTTCCACGGGCTGCTCGGGGTCATTATGCTCATGGGTGTGATGTTCCACATCTTCGAGCACGGTTTCCACCCCGCGTTCTTCCCGGTTGAGACGAAGGCGTTCATCCCCCGGTCGATGATTCCGGAGTCCCACGAGGGCGACGCCGACAGCACCGGCATCGAGCGGCTCTCGCTCTCGCCCAGCTGGGCGAGCGCGACGAACCTCGCAGGCGCGGCGACGGTGATCGGCATCGTCAGCGTGCTGCTCGCGAGTATGTACGACACCGGCTACCCGGTTCCGGGCGAGCTGCTGCTCGGCGGCGGACCGACCAACCTGCTGCTGACCGTCGGCGTCAATATCGGGATGCTCGTGCTGTTCTTTGGCATGGTGCTCTCGCTGTACGGCAATCTCGTGCGCGTCCGCTGGGAGCGCCAGATGCGCGAAGAGATCGAAGACGACGGCGACCACACACAGACTGCCGACTGACCGGCCGCTCGGCAGTTTCGCGGACACATATTTTTCTTTTCAGCGCGCACGGTTGGGAGCGGATCGTTCGACTCCCCCGCGGAAACCGCATTGCAGCCTCCGAGCCCAGAACCCGTTATCGCGACGACANCTAGCGAGAGGACGACCCCCAACTAGTGGAGCCACGTGACTGAGCCGAAATCAGCTACTACTCTCTCTGNGTGGCTCATGGGCATAGAGGAAAGAGGCGTCTACGCTGGATATAATGATGCGTCCACTACTGGGTGACATTCCGGCAGCGGTTCCACGGACCGCGCTGCCCGGGAAGCGTCGCATCGGAGCGCTGACGCGTGACTGGAGACAGTAGCTGTGAAGCTGCGTTCGCCCCCAGCCGTGAAAAACCGTCGAGATTACGAGACGAGTTCCGCGCTCTCAGCGGAGAGTTCGACCGTCACGTCCTCGCGAGCGTGTTGCTGAATCTGGTCGATGTTCCGGGTCAGTACCTCGAGGATATCCTCGGGGTCGGGGTAGACCAGCATGTTGCCGCTGTCGTCCTCCATCACTAACTGCGTGTCCGAGAGCTGAATTTGGCCGTTCTCGATGGAGGCGACGATAGCCGGCAGCGCTTCAGAGCCACCGGGTTCGCCCTCCTTGACACGGGTGATGTAGAGAGTATCCATCCCGATGAGGTCTTTGTACTCACGAACGCGTTCTGCACAGTTCACCATATCGCGGGTCACCGCCGTCTTCTCGGGGTTGCCGTGCTCACCCTCGTAGCAGTGTTTGCACACCCGCAGTTCCATCCGCATGAAAAAGCGTCCGGGCCCGCTGGGGATATAGCTGTCCTCATCGGAAAGCCGGTCTCCCGAGAATTATTATGCCCCCTACCCAACAACCACCTATGGCTGGATTACCCTACTTCGCGTTCGCGTGGATCGTCGCTGCCGTCGCCGTCGTCGGCGTCCTCGGCACGATGATGGTGACCGACGAAGGTGACGACAGCGGCAACGCCTCGGTAACCACTGCGATTGGAACCGCTCTGTTCGTGGTCGCGGTCGTGGCGTCGATGACGTTCTGAGCCGGCGCCACAATCGCCGCGAGGCGAGCCTCTTTGCCGTCGCCGCCATATCCGCCAGCTATGGCTCTCGACAGCGGGGCGTTCACCCCCGAGACGACACGGGCGGTCGAACAGTACGTGGCCGAGTGGATGAGCGAGAACGGCGTGCCGGGAGCAAGCGTCGCGCTCGTGGACGGCGACGAACTCGCCTACGCCGAGGGGTTCGGCGCGCGCGACCTTGACGACGACCTGCCGGCGACGCCGGACACCCTCTATGGAATCGGCTCGTGCACCAAATCCGTCGTGGCGACAGCGGTGATGCAGTGTGTCGAGCGGACCGACCTCGCGCTCTCAGACCCCATCGCGGAGTATCTTCCCCACCTCGCGGCGGTCCCGGGCGACCCCATCACCGTCGAATCGCTACTGAACCATACCTCCGGAATGCCCAGCGACGGCAACCTCTCGGTGCTCGTCACCCGGCTCACGGATATCGGCGACGCGAACACGCCGCTGACCAGCGAGGATGATTTCCGCCGCCACGTCGAGGGCAGCGTCGACGAGCGCTACACCGAACAGGAGCAGTTCTTCTACTACAACACCGGCTTCGCGCTGCTCGGCGAACTGGTTGCCGAGCTGACCGGTGTCGATTTCGAGCGATACGTTCACAGACACGTCTTCGGCCCGCTGGGAATGGAGCGCTCCTGTTTCAGCCAGTCGCGATTTGAGGCCGCTGACGACCGCATGAGCGCCTACTACGAGGAGGCCGGCGAGGACGGCGATTCAACCTGGCAAGAGGGCGACCTCGGCTTCGCGGAGACGATGTATGCTCCTGGTGGCCTCGCAAGTTCCGTCGTCGAGAGCTCCCGCTTTCTCCGGATGCTGATGGCCGACGGCGCGTTCGACGGCGAGCGTGTCCTCGACCCGGGGGCCGTCGACGCCATGACGACGCCGACAGCGACACGGTACGAAACCGTCGACGGCGTCGAACGAGAGTACGGCTACGGCCTCTCGAGTCAGGCGTTCCTCGGTGACCGACTCGTCGGCCACGGCGGCATGATGGGCACGACAACCGCCTACATCGGCTATCTTGAGGCGGCCGATATGGGCGTCGTCGTCGCCTGCAACACCGCTCCTGCCCAGCACCCGACGGTCGCTGGGCACGCCCTCCTCGCGATTCTGCAGGGCGAGGAGCCCGAAGCTGCCGTCCCGCAGTTGGCGCTGGAGCGGAAAGCAGACCGGCTGGTCGGGGAGTATGAGTCCTACCGTGGGATTCAGCGGGCGACCGTCGAGCGAACAGGGACGAGCCTCGCCGTCGAGGTCGATGGGCGGTTGGGGGATCGTTCGTTCACGCTCTTCCCGGAATCGAGCGAGTCGGACGACCTGACCTACTACACCATCTCGGATGACGGCCGGATTCCGGTCGAGTTCCTCGAGACAGGGGATGGGGTCGACATGCTGCTTCAGCGCTGGCGGCTCCACCGCCAGCACGAGTAGCTGGTCACTCTCTCACCGCAGCCACAATAGATAGGGTCTGGCCGCATCTCCCGGGAGGAGAGCACGGCGAACGCTATCAGCACTGTCGTCATGACGAGATGGCCGATGAGGACCGCACGAGACGAGGTAGTTCGAGGTGGGCGGCCGCGGCGAGGGTCCACGCCAGCGGAACTACTCCCTCCGGCGGCGCCGTCGCGCGGAGGCGGCGGAGTATACCTCCCGTTCGGCGGTCAGACACAGTCCTGTTTCGGTGAGCTCAGGCTTGAAGGTCGTCCCGATGGTCGACATCGCGGGAAATCCCCGGGTCGTCGACGGCGACCCGCTCGACCGGTTCGCGAGCCATGAGTTCCCGACCACCAGTGTCACCGGTAACCGCAGCCAGCCCATCGAAGTGGGTTGCGCCGAACAGTACTGGGTTCCCCCGTTGACCGTCGTACTCCGGGACGACGATTCCCGCACCGGTCTCCCGCCAGCGGTCGACGATTGCCTGGTACGTCGCGGGCGATACCCACGGCATATCTCCGAGTGCGAACAGCGCCGCGTCGGCACCTTGGTCGCGGGCCCAGTCCACGCCGTGGGCGACGGAGGTTGCCTGCCCTGNCTCGTACTCAGGGTTGTAGACCGTCTCGATATCGACGGGTGTGAGCGCATCTGCGACCTGCTCGGCTTCGTTCCCCAGAACGACGACGGCGCGGTCGACCGGAGCCTCGACGAGTCGTTCCGCAGACAGTCGCACTATTGGCTGGCTCCTCTCTTCCGCCGCTGGGTGGGCGAGCAGTTTGTTTCCCCCCGCGAACCGCGTGCCCAGCCCCGCCGCGAGGAGCACGCCGACCACGGTGCCATCGTGGAGTGTGTCCTCCATACGCTGCGGGAGTAGCGCCCCGACAAAAAGCTACGGCTGGCCGCAGGAACAAACTGGCCCGTAGGGCGTCACGACAGCGGGAACGTGACGGGAACGACCCGGACGAGCCAGACGTACCTGACAGAAAACGGCTAGTCGCCAGCTACTCCCAGTTCAGATTGTAAAGTCGATTGAGTGCGCGTTTGAACGTCGCATCTCCTGCATCGACCGTCCACGAGGTCCTCTCTGTGCCGACCGTGGTCACCGTCGTGGTGACCGTCTTTACCTCGGGCTGGCGGCTGAGCGCCCACGCGTACGCTGCAGCCTGAAGCTCGTAGCGCCCGCGGAGCGATTCGTCGAGTGGAGTGAGTGTCACTTTGAGGTCGTCGACGTGCCACTCCCCAGCGTCATCGACGGAGACGATATCCGCTTGGCCGCCGATTTCGACCGCGAGTCCGGGGTCACCCACGCGCACCACGCCGTCTAACGGCTCCTCGACGTAGCGCCGGTCGGTTGCCTGAAGCCGGTCCCAGAGGGACGTCTCCGCAAACGCTGGGAGCAACGACGACTCGAGATATCGCCGCAGTTGCTCGCGCTCGTCAGGCGCAACACCGCTCGCGTGCCGGGCGATCGCGCGGTCGATTGCGGCTGGAAGCGGCCCGCCGCTCGCGCGAAGCATTTCGGTATCGACCTCGTCCCGGAGTGCGATGGCGAAGGTGTCGTGTGCGACATCGCCGACCACATCGGGACCCATCGTCTCAAACGTCAGCGGAAGCGAGTCGTCGACACCCTCGTGGTCACTGTGGAGGGCTCGGCCACTCAGATGCGCGAGCACGTGCTTTGCAGGCGCCGTTGAGAGTGGGTAGAGCGTGCTCGGGCTGACGAACCGCGGCGTCCAGCCAGTGGTCAGAGTAGGTGGCAGGCTGGATGATTCCCCTGTATCTGGCGTCCCCGGAGGCGATTCCATGTCAGCAGTCACTGGCGACGTGGGACTGTGAACAGACACAGTCAGTGGCTCATGGGGCTCGGGAGTGGCCACCGTGTAGCTACCAGAGCGGCCCGCGTGGAACTCGTAGGCATCGCGGAGCGTGTCCACCCAGCGGTCCCGCGGGGTCGACTCCTCACGCTCAGTCGGGAGCGGGAGGACGAGGTGGTCGCGGGCCCGCGAAAGCGCGACGTAGAGCAGGCGCCATCGCTCGGCCCGACTCGTTGTGACGGCCGCACTCAGCGGCGGCGGGCCAGCGATCCGTTTCTCCTCCGGAACCCACCGCTGGCTCGCCCACCGAAGCCCGGAACTGTCGTCGCCTGGTTTGGCGTCGGGGTCGTATGGACCCCCGGCGAGAACGGTCCCTGCCAGTTCGGGGTAGTTCTCACCCGTTCCCAGATTTGCAGGTGGCGATAACGCCACGTGCTGACCGTGGGCGAGAAATCTGTCCAGTTGCGGGCCGAGGCGGCCGAGGCGGTCACCCAAATCGGCAACAGCGACCACGTCGTCCTCGTCGCCTTTCGCGCCGTGAATCGTCCGGAAGGTTACGTCACCGTCCCCGACAGTGGGGAGACTCGGGCCGCTCTTCGGATTCCGCCGGGCGTGACCCAGCGCTGCTGCGAGTTGGGGCAGCGAGTAGCGCTCCTCACCCTCCCAGTCGGCGACGGTGGCAACGAGGCGGTCCAGCACGGCGGTGTCGTCGGTGGCAGCCGAACTCTGGTCGAACGGATCCGCAGCCAGCGAGAGCGTCTCAATCACGTCGCTCACAACGTCTGCGCCGGCGCTGGCAAGGTGGGTGGGCCGGCGGTCAGCCAACGTGGCGAGTCCGTCCGTAAACCTGCCGAGGGCACCGGAGAGGCTCCCGCTCTCGGCCACCCGGTGAATCGACCAGTCCGCGCGCATCAGCCGGTCGATGAGTGTGTTGAGCGGGAGATCGTCGTCGTTGGTCAGCGTGAGCGTCGCCGATTTGTCAGTGGGGTCAAGCAGCCACTCCACCACCGCACAGACGGCACCGACCAGTGGATGGTCGAACAGCACCCGGCTGGTGTCCCGGACTGTCAGCCCAGTGTCGGCGAACGCGTCGATGTAGCTGGCCATGTGGGTCCGTCGCTGGAACAACACCGTTACCCCTGGATCCTCGCCGAAACGATCGTCACGCAGGCCGGTAGCGATGCAGTCGGCCAGCGCTGCCGCCTCACCCACCCCTTCTGAGGGGTCGACCCACCGTTTCTTGCCAGGTTCTCCTCGACCATCGAAGGCTGCGAGGTGGAGGTTCGGCTCCACTGTCCCATCTCGAACGGTTCTGAGTGGCTGGTACTCCTTCGCGTCGCCGCCACGGGTCGGGTCGGTGAACACCGATTCGAACACCGTGTCGATTGCTGCGGCGACACCAGGGCGGAACCGGTAGCTCCGCGTCGCCCGGTTGGACTCGTGGGTGTCCCACTCGATGCCGAAATACTCCCCATCCTCGAAGGCAGCTGCGAACAGCGCGGGTTGGGCGTTGCGCCAGGCGTAGACGCTCTGGTTTCGGTCACCGACGAGGAGAACGCGCGTCTCAGCGTCGACCAAGGGCGCGAGTGCGTCGTGCTGGGCGTGGGAAACGTCCTGGGCCTCGTCGACAACAACCGTGGAGAGCCGGTCAGTGTAGCGCTCCTGAAGGCGCTCGCGGAACGGCCCCGCGTAGTGCTCGGCTTCGAAGAAGGTGGCAACCCAGTGAGCCACGTCGACGTGGGCGACGACCCCGCGGGCTCGGCAGGCCTCGTCGTACGCGTCGAGGTACACCGAGAGCACCGTACAGAACCTTTCGATGGCCGCCGCCCATTCATCGTGACAGCGCGCATCCGCAGTTGCCACCGCGTCACGCTCCCCGTCGGGGTCGACAGCCAGCCGTTCCTCGACGGCGTTTCGTTCGTCGGGTCCAAAGAACCGCTCGACGTCCTCGAGCACGTCTTCCAGCGACTCCGGTGGGCCGTCCGGATACGCACCCTCGAGAACACCCAAGAGACGTTCGTGTAGTGTCTCGACGTCGAAACAGCGTTCGCGACAGGCGTTCCGAGCGGTCGCAAGGAGATCACCAACATCCTCGTCGTACCGACCCTCCGGGTAGGCGCCGTCGAGCCGGTCGAACGCGTTGACGAGGCTGTCGTCGTTCCGAACCAGTTCAACGGCGTCGCCGTGGACCCCNGCGAGGTCCGAGCCGTCGCCGACAGTTGGCGTCCCATCGAACCCGACTTCGTCAGCTACCGCCTCGAAGACGGTTCCGAGGACGCTATCGACCGTTCCGACTCGGTCACTCCCGCGGAGTGCTGCGCCGAGTTCTGATGCAGATTCTTCGCTGAGGGTGACCGGCGCTTCTGGGTCGGCTGCGAGCCTACCAAGAGCCTCCTCCACGCCCGGGAGGATACTCGCGGCGTCGTCACGCGAGAACGAGGTGAGACAGAGCGTCTCCTCGGGATTCTCGACACCCGCCGAGCGCTTGCGGGCCAGGTCCTCGGCAGCGATGCTGTCGGCAGTGACGGATTTGCCCGCGCCGGGGCCACAGTCGAGGACGAACAGGCCGGCGTCGGTGGCGAAGAAGGCGTCGCGAATGTCGGCCTGGGCATCTTCGAGCCGGCAGTAGCCCACGGCGTCCGACGATTTTTCAGTCATTGCGAGCCACCCCCGTTTGCGGGGGCGAGTGAATCGGGGAGCGTACCCGCCCGGAGCGACTCCGCTGTCGACGCTGGGAGGGGCTGGGGCGAGAGCGTTGAGAGTAGCTGGGAGCGCTCCTGCTCGGTTCCTTCGCGGTCTCTGCGATAGCGACTACAGATTAGCTGTTCGGTCGCTGCGTCGACCGCGCTCGCGAGGTGGTCGGTTTCGCGGCTGGCGGTCCACCGACCGGGGACCGCGAGGCGACGAGCGGCGGCGCTGTCACCCTTGACGACGGCCCGGCGGAATGCGCTCGGGAAAACGCTCTCGGGCCGGCGGGGCCAGACACCGTCGACCAGCCCCACGGCGACGACGTGGGGGACCTGCCTGAGCCACGCGTCCGTCGCGTCGACGACGTCGACGGCGGCTGCATTGGCGTGCTCCCGGCGGCCAGGGCGGGTCGCGACCACCCGCTCGGCGAGTTCGGCGACCGCAAGCCACGACCGTGGGAGGTCACCGGCGTCAAGCCACTCGTCGTACTTCGCACGAGTGTCGACGAGTAGCTCCTCGATTCGGACGATTGCTCGGGCGTGCTGAGCCGTGCGCCCGAGGTCGGGGTCGTCGGCAGCGAACACGGTCGGGAGAACCAGCTCCCGGTAGGCATCGAACACGGGCTCGAACGTCCCGTGGAGCGCAACCGGCTCCGGGGTTTCGGGCTGGGCAGTCACCCACTCGAGATACGTCCGGAGCGGGGCGAACGAGTCGTCGTCAAGCTTGGCCAGCCACGCTGAAACCGGCTGCTCCAGGGCCGAATTCTCGGCAAGCTCCGAGCGGACCGCCGCGACTTGTTCGGTGGTGAGTGGCCACACCTCACTCTCGGAGGCAGGGGGAACCCACTGGAACTCCAACGGCGCGAGCAGCGTCGAGAGGGAGGGCTCGGCAGTCCCGAGTAGCGTACAGCAGGCATCAAACAGCCGATAGGGGAGCGTCCGTTCGACCGGCAACTGGGCCCAGACCGCGAGCGAGACGCCGTGGCGACCGGCGGCACGTTCGATCGCGCGCTCGTAAGACTCTGCGTCCCGTGCGACGACCAACACGTCGCTCGGCGAAACGCCCTTCCTGAGCAGCCCCGCCACCACGCCGGCCGCGAGCCGTGCTTCTGCCTCGGGCGTGTCAGCGACCAGTTCGCTCGTGGGGACCGACGGCGGGCTGAACTCGCCGCCCGCGACACCGCTGAGTGCGTCACAGTCTGGAACTCTGTCGGCGAGCCGCTCGGCGATGGCCGGACCAGTTCCTGGTCGCAGATAGAGCCGCACATCCACACCCGCACTCGTGGCGGCGGCAAGCAGGTCAAGCAAGGGTGCGTCGACCGCACTGACGCCGGCGAGCGAGAGCCGTTCGATGGTCGGGAATGATTCCCGCCAGACAGTCGGGTCCTCGGCGACCAACGAGGCCGCATCCGACAGCAGTGCGCCTCTGGAGTGAGTCCCGTCGACGCATTTGGCCAGTTCCTGCTCCAGCGAACGGACTCCCGTCACGATATCGCCCGTATCTGCAGCGGCCACATCTGGCAACCCCGCCGCGGTCGTTTCGAGCGCCTCGATTCGAGCGGGCGCCCAGGCAGTTATGCTGGTGACTCGGCGGTGAGCGGCTTCGATGGTCTCGGCGTGTGCCCGAAGGTCGCTACCGAACACGGCGCGCAGGCGGTCGTTGGCGTCGGTCTCCTCTCCCAACAACGCCTCGGCGTGTTTGAGGCGGTCGATGCGGTCGATGGTTTCGGGCTGGCGGTCGGCGGTCCGGAGGAGTCGCTCGGCGATACGCTGGCTGTCTGTGAGCCGGTAGCTGCTCCGCGGACTCCCTTGCTCGGCCAAGCGTCGTTTCAGATTCCGGCGGTGGAGTCGTTCGGGGGTGACGACGAGTTCGACGGGCTCAGTCGAACGAACAGCCCTGTCGAGTACCTGCTCGGCGTCGTCGACGATTGCGTGGAACGAGCCTCGTTGCTCAGACATGGGCCGGTCGAGGACGTGGTCGGTGGAGAGGCTGATCGGGTCGGAAGATGACTCTACTCTGGGGGCGGACTGACAAGTATCCCGCGGCTGGGCGGACACCATCTCGCGGTTTGACGTAGACGGCGACCTACACGCCGAGCAGAGTAACTGAGCCGTCTCGAGACGGTTTCTGTTTCGCTCCCCGAACAACCGGTTCTCAGGTTCGTCGTCGTCGTCTCGGTTTGGCATCAACACACGGCAACGCTTCCTGATCGCGGCTGGGTTCGTCATTCTCTCGGCGCTCGCCAGCGTCGTCGCTGCCCCTGACCTCCCNANCCGAAATGATGACCACTGGAACGCCGCAGGCGAAACCCGACGCGACGATGTCGAAAGCCGTTGCCCTCACGATTTCCCCGGCGATTACCGCTGGACTGGTCGCACTCCTTGCAATCGTGCCGCGCATCGACCCCCGCCCGGAGAACATAGAGGCGTTCCGGCCAACGTACGATTGGTTTGTCGTTGCCTTTGCGGCAGTCATGTTCGTCATCCACGTTGGTGTGGTGGCGTTCAATCTCGGGTACGAGTTTGACTTCACGCTCCTCGTGCTGGCGGCTGTCGCAGGACTCTTCTACTACATAGGTGTCGTCCTCGAACGCGCCGAGCGCAACTGATTCGTGGGGATTCGAACGCCGTGGACACTCGAGAGTGATGCGGTCTACTTCCTCCTGGTCCCAGTGCTCGGAACGATCGTCATCACGGTCGCCTACTCGTACGTCCTCTACGAGAAGTTGGAACGGGCTGCGTAACCCGTCAGTGACAGCCGCCGGGGGTGACGGAACGTCAAGGGACTCAGCAGTGCAGGCACACCGGTCATGAGGACGATCACGAAACCCGTTTTCGGGGGAACACTGTTAGCGTCAGAAACCAATATGACCACATGTTGAACCGGACCGATTCAGACGCGACGCGCATCGCGTTCGTCTGTG
>Ga0065697_1000001_pt1 | contig 166598 bp, 185 predicted proteins | sample AntLakMe24m_08um_FD_59086 | JGI IMG/M metagenome (GOLD analysis project Ga0065697, IMG submission 59086) | Hypersaline microbial communities from Antarctic Deep Lake - 24m 0.8um v2 (version 3) | ecosystem: Environmental > Aquatic > Non-marine Saline and Alkaline > Hypersaline | place: Deep... | reverse complement strand
CTCGCCATCGAGCACCAGACAGCTACAACTAACGAGCGGCGCGAGCGCTGCAGCCACCACCGCCGGGTCAGCAAGCGAGCCACGGAAGCCGACAGCGTCGTCTTCAGTCAGGTCGGCCTCGGCCGCGACGCGCTCGGCTGAATCGAGGAGTTCGCCGTGGCTCACCTCCTGCTCGGCCGTCACGAGGCCGATAGAGTCCGGTGTCGCCGTTGAGGGAACGAACGCGGGGTTCTCGCTCCAGACGCCTTCGGCCCAGTTCTCCGTCGTCGCCGCGGCGGGGTCGCCACCGTGGACGACGAGCGACGTTCCGGCCGGCGGTTCGATTGCGCCCTCGTGGTCGCTCGGGACCAGTACGGCACGGGCGTCGACGGCGTCGATGGCTTCGGCAACGTCCGCGGGGGCTTCTGCGAAGGACGTGGGCGTATCCAGCAACGCGGCGCCGAGAAAGGTCAGCAGTGCCGGGGCCGAGCGGTCGGCGAGCACGGCGACGCCGCGGCCGCCGCCCACGCCGAGGTGCCGCAGGTAGTTGCTCGTCTTCCACGCGGTCGTGCAGAAGCGTCGATAATCCATCTCGCGGTCAGCAGTCCGCAGTGCGGGGCGGTCGCTCCGCCGGGCACGGGCGACGAGGTCGGGGAGCGTCTCCATACTGGCTGGTGGGTCGGCCCACCGAAAAGGTCGCCGTTCAGATCGAACTCCGCAGTTTCTCGAAGAAGCCTTTGTCCACATCGACTTCCTCGCCACCTGCCTCCGCGAACGCTTCGAGTGCCTCGCGTTGCTCTTTGTTCAGGTCATCGGGGGTCACGACCTGGACGCTGACGAAGAGGTCGCCCTCGCCACGGCCGCGCAGGCGAGGCATCCCTTTCCCGCGGAGGCGGAACCGCTCGCCGGACTGGGTGCCTTCGGGCACGTCCATATCGACGGTTCCGTTGATGGTCGGCACCTCGACGGTCGCGCCGAAGGTCGCCTGCGGGAACGAGATGGCGTGACGGTGGTGGAGGTCGTCGCCGTCTCGATCGAACTCGGGGTGGTCCTCGACGTGGATTTCGATGAGCAGGTCGCCTTTCGGGCCGTTGTTCTCGCCGGGGGCGCCTTCGCGCTCCATCCGGAGGCTCTGGCCGGTCTGGATGCCCGCGGGCACGTCGACTTGCAGTGACGCCTCGTTCTGGACGACACCGTCGCCTGAACACGTCCCGCACGTCTCGGAGTAGCGTTCGCCTTCGCCGCTACAGCGTCGGCAGGTCTGAGTCTGCTGAACACGGCCGAGCGGCGTCTGCTGGACCTGTGTTACCTGGCCCTGGCCGTTACACTCCGGACACGTTTCGACGTCTGCACCTTCAGGGTGGCCCGTGCCGCCACAGTCGTCACACTCCTCGGGGCGCTCGATGGTGAACTCCTTGCTGATGCCCTCGTAGGCGTCCTCGAGGGTAATCCCCATCGCGGTCCGGATATCCCGACCCTGTTGCGGTCGGTTGCCGCCGCCCCCGCGGCCGCCGCCACGGCCACCGCCGAAGAACTGCTCGAAGATATCCTCGAAGCCGCCACCACCGCCGCCGCCCATGCCACCGCCGCCGAACGGGCCACCACCCATGCCCCCCGCGCCGCCAGCGCCGCCGTCGAAGCCGCCGCGCTTCTCGGCCTGCTCGAAGCGCTCGTGACCCATCTGGTCGTAGGCTTGGCGCTTCTCCTCGTCGGAGAGCACCTCCTTTGCCTTCTTCGCCTTTCGGAACTTCTCCTCGGCGTTCTCCTCGTCGCTCACGTCGGGGTGGTACTTGGTCGCTTTCTCCCTGAACGCCTTGCTGATCTCGTCTTCGTCGGCGTCCCGCGAGACTCCGAGTATGTCGTAGAAGTCCTCGCTCATACGTTATCCGAAGTAAATCGCTCGTCGTATTTGAAACGCGTGGCTTGGTCGCCACACCGACGGCCCGCACGCGCCGCCAGTTCGTCGAGGACGGAGAACGGTTCGCATACGACTGGTTCGAGCAGTCGCTTGTGGGTCAGAAAATGGGGAGAACGGGTGCCGTTAGGTGTGCCGTTCGAGTCGATAATCGGCAGACTCTACGAGTCTTCCTCGTTCTCGTCCTTTCAGTCCCCGTCCTCGTCCATCCGAAAAGCTCACTCCGCTCGCTTTTCGGAATTACGAGAGACTCGCTTCGCTCGTCTCTCGAATCGACGACTCGGCAGACTCTACGAGTCTTCCTCGTCGTCGACGTCCTCGAAGTCGGCGTCGACGTACTCCTCGTCGTCGCCCTCCGGACCGCCCTCGCCGCCCATGCCGCCAGGACCGGCGCCGCCCATGCCGCCCTCACCGCCCATGCCGCCAGCACCGTCCGCTGCGGCCTGCTCTTGGTACATCTGCTTTCCAATCTCCTGCAGTTCCTCGCTGAGCGCCTCGGTTGCGTCCTGCAGTTCCTCGGTCTCGGCGTCATCATCCTCGAGCAGCGCTTCCACGTCCTCGATGGCCGCTTCCACGTCGTCGATGATCTCCTCGTCGACGTTCTCTTCGTTCTCCTCGATGAGGGTTTCCGCACGCTGGACTGCGCCCTCGGCGTCGTTGCGGGCCTCGATGTGCTCACGGCGCTCCTGGTCTTCTTCTGCGTGCTCTTCGGCTTCCTGCTGCATCTCCTCGATCTGGTCGTCGGAGAGGCCGGCCCCACCTTCGATGGTGATGGACTCGGCGTTGCCCGAACCCTGGTCCTCGGCCTCGACGTTGACGATCCCGTTCTCGTCGATGTTGAACGTCACTTCGATCTGGGGCGTTCCGGCCGGCGCCGGCGGGATACCGGTCAGCTGGAACTCGCCCAGCAGTTCGTTCTCGTTGGCGATTTCGCGCTCACCCTGGAACACCCGGACTTGGACAGATGTCTGGTTGGCCGCAGCGGTGGTGAACACCTTCGACTCCTCGGTCGGGATGGTGGTGTTCTTCTCGATGAGGCGCTCGAAAAGGCCGCCCTTGACTTCGATACCCAGCGAGAGCGGGGTCACGTCGAGCAGGACGAGGTCGTCGACCTCGCCGGAGAGCACGCCGCCTTGGATGGCCGCGCCCAGCGCGACGGCCTCATCAGGGTTGACGTTCTTTTTGGGCTCGGAGTCGAGCAGTTCCTGGACGTTGCCGTGGACCTGTGGCATCCGCGTCGAACCGCCGACGAGGATGACCTCGTCGATGTCGCCCTTCTCGTAGCCTGCGTCTTCGAGCGCCTGCTCGGTCGGCTCGACCGTGCGGTCGATGAGGTCCGACGTGAGCGACTCAAACTTCGCACGTGTGACCGACTGCTCGAGGTGGACCGGTCCGGCGTCCGTCGCCGTGATGAACGGGAGGTTGACCGTGGTCTCCTTCTTGTTCGAGAGCTCGATCTTGGCCTCCTCGGCGGCATCTTTCAGTCGCTGGAGCGCCTGTCGGTCCTCGCGGAGGTCGATACCGTGGTTGTTTTCGAACTCGTCGGCGAGGTGGTCCATCAGCGCCTCGTCCCAGTCGTCGCCGCCGAGGTCGTTGTCCCCGTTGGTGGCGACGACTTCGTAGACGCCACCGCCCAGATCGAGGATGGAGACGTCGAACGTCCCGCCGCCCAGGTCGTATACGAGGACGGTCTGGTCCGAGTCGTCGTCAAGTCCGTAGGCCATCGCGGCCGCGGTCGGTTCGTTGACGATGCGGTCGACTTCGAAGCCGGCGATTTCGCCAGCGTCCTTGGTCGCCTGTCGCTGCTTGTCGTTGAAGTAGGCGGGGACCGTGATGACCGCCTTCTCCACGTCGTCGCCGAGATAGTCCTCTGCGTCGCGCTTGAGCTTCTGGAGAATCATCGCCGAGAGCTGCTCCGGCGTGTACGCCTCGTCGTCGATATCGGCGGAGTAGTTCTCCTCGCCCATGTGGCGCTTGATGGAGGCCACCGTGCGCTCGGGGTTCTGAATCGCCTGGTTCTTCGCGGGCTTGCCTACCAGTCGATCGCCGTCGTCGGAAAACGCGACCACGGACGGAGTAGTACGGTCACCCTCACTGTTGACGATGATTTCTGGGTCTCCACCCTCCATAACGGCCATCGCGGAGTTGGTCGTCCCCAGGTCAATACCGAGGATTTTGTTGCTCGCCATCTTACCAGTATGTTTTGGGCAGAATCGGTTAAAGGTTGCTTTAACGACTGCAGACCGACCCTGTGCCCTCATGCGAACTTTCTCTCGGAGTGGGGAGTGGGGAGAAGCGTTTGGTACGAACTGCACGCCGTAGCGAGCCAGCCTACTCGCCGGTGCTGACGGTGACCTGTGCGGTCCGGATGATGCGGTCGGCCATCTCGTAGCCCGGGCGGTAGAGTTTGGCGATGGTGCCAGCGGGCTGGTCGCTCTCGACGCGCATCATCACTTCGTGTCGCTCGGGGTCGGGGTCGGCCCCAAGTTCCGGCTGGATGGTCTCGACGCCTTCGTCCTCGAGGACGCTGTCGAGTTCGCGCAGCGTTCCTTCGACGCCGTCGCNGATGTCNGTATCCGAACCCTGTTCGAGCGCGCGGGCGAGATTATCGCGCACAGGGAGCAGGCGCTCGACGAGGTCCTCAGTCGCGCGGGCGGTTTGGTCGGCCAGCTTCTTCTCCTGGCGCTTCTTGAAGTTCTGGAAATCAGCCTGCTTGCGCTTGAGTGTGCCCTCCAGATCCTCGATTTGCTCCTCCTTTTTTGTGAGTTCGGCTTCGGCGTGTGTGAGTTCCGCCTTGAGGTCCCCCGCGAGTGCTTCGTCGTGGGCAGCGACGCGTTCGACGAGCGGGTGCTCGCTCCCGGCCGCGGACTCCGCATCGGCGGTGGTGTCGGCCGCTGTAGCCGCTTCCTCGGTTTCGGGGGTGGTCCCTGTCTCCTCGGTGGCGTGGGCGCCGTCGGCCTCTTCAGTCATACCCTACTCAACTATCGCAGCGTGTTTAAGCGTTACAGAACCGACTCGCCTCGCTCCGAGCAACTCCGACCCAGAAGCTCACAGTTCGCCCGTCAGCGAGTCAAGCAGGTGGACCGCTTCCGGTTTCGAGAGCGGGTCGTTTGCGTTGCCGCAGTGGGGCGATTGCACACAACTCGGGCAGCCGTCTGCACAGTCACAGTCGTCGATGAGCCGTGCGGTGCGGGCCATCAGCTCCTCGATGCGGTCGTAGCCGCGGTTCGTTAGGCCCACGCCGCCAGGGTAGCCATCGTAGACGAAGATTGTCGACTGGTCCGTGTGTGGATGCATCGGCGTCGAGAGCCCACCGACATCGCCCCGGTCACAGAGCATGTAGAGCGGGAACAGCGAGATGACGCCGTGTTCGGCGGCGTGGGTGCCGCCGTTGAAGCCGTACTCCGGGTCGCCATGCTCGGCTGCGAGGGTTCGCATCTCTTGTTCCACGTCGTCGGGGACCGTCCAGAACAGCCCCTTCGTGCGCAGGCTCGTCTCCGGGAGCTCCAGCAGTTGCGTCCCCAGGGTCTCCCCTGAGGCGGCGTCCTGGCGTTCGAACCCAGTCACCCGTTCGGTCACCTCGATGTCGGCGAATCGCACTGCCGTGTCCGGGCGGGCCGAGAGCGGCTTCTCCCGCAGTTCCTCGTGGACCACGACGTCCTTCTCAGTGAGCACGCGGGTGTGGTAGTCGGCCCAGGTTGGCTGAACTGTCGCTACGTCGCGGTCGAGGTCCAACTCTGACACCTCGTACGTCTGGCCCTGGTGGTGGTAGATTGCGCCGGGGTGGGCGTCTCTGAGCGCGTCCGAGAACGAGAGCGAGGCGATCTTGTCGCCCGAACGGCTCTCCCGCAGGTCGACCTCGCGGTCGTCGATCGTCCGGAGACTCATCCTGTGTTGCGGGCTGCCCTCACCGCTGTGCGTCCAGCGGGTGCCGTTGCTGGTGTCACGCCGCTCCAAGACGCCTTCTCCCTCGAGAGCGGAAACGACGCCAGGGAACGGTTCACCGAAGTGACGTTCGTCGTCATCCGAGAGCCAGTTCTCCGCAGCAGCCGAGGCGACATGGTCGGGCAGTAGTTCCTCGTTCTCTGGGTTGGAAATGGCCTGTTCAGGCTCCCCTTCGAAGAACTCCGCGGGGTTGCACATCAGGTATTGGTCCAACTGGTCCTCGCCAGCGACGACGATGACCAACGCAGCCTCTTCGCCCCGGCCCGCTCGCCCGGCCTGTTGGAACGCGGACATCCGGGTGCCGGGGTAGCCGTCGATGATGACGGCGTCGAGCCCACCCACGTCGACGCCGAGTTCCAGCGCGTTCGTGCTCCAGACCCCGCGTAGGTCGCCGTCGTGGAGCCGGGTTTCGAGTTCGCGTCGGCGGTCGTCCGTGAGCGAGCCTTGGTAGGCTTGGACCTTTCCGGCAAGGGCGTTCGACCCGCGGCTCCGAAGTTCCTTTGAGGACTGGGTGGCGTAGCGCTCGGCGGTCTGGCGGCTCCGGGTGAAGACGAGCGTCTGGTAGCCTTCTTCCACCAGGTCGACGAATAGCCGCATCGATTCCGTGTGGCTGGAGCGTCGGCGGCCGCTGCCGCGGTCTCGCTGGTACTCGGGTGGGTTCCAGAGCACCCAATCTCGTGGCCCTGTCCCGGAGTAATCCTGGTCGACGAGGCTGAACCGCGACGGGCCGTGACCCGTCACCCTCGCCGCGTGGTCCACTGGGTTGCCGATCGTCGCCGAACAGCAGACGACGGTTGGGTCGGCCCCGTAGCGCTCGCAGACGCGGTTCAGCCGTCGGAGCAGCATGGAGACGTGTGAGCCGAAGATGCCGCGGTAGCTGTGAACCTCGTCGACGACCACCAGCTCGAGCGATTTGAAGAACCACTCCCAGAGCCGGTGGGCGTGCGGGAGCAGGGCGTAGTGGACCATATCCGGGTTCGAGAGCAGGATGGTTGGTCGGCGGTCGCGAACATCCTGCTTCTCGGATTTTGCGAGCCGCCCGGTGTACTGCTCGACGGAAACCCGAGAGCCGAACCCCAGGTCTCGGGCCAACTCCGTGAGCGTCTCCAGTTGGTCGGCCACCAGGGCGTTCTGCGGGCCGAGATAGAGCGTTCGGCCGCCGTGGTCCATCGCGTTCTCGAAGGCGGGGACGGTGTAGGCGAGACTTTTCCCGCTCGCGGTCTCGGTCGCCAGAACCGCGTCGTTGCCCGCTCTGACCGCCCGGATGGCCTCGCTCTGATGGCGGAACGGCTGCTCGATGCCACGCTCGGCCAACGTGCTCTCGAGACGCGGCTCCATGTCGAGGTCGGAGAACGTCGGCTCGCGGGCGTCGACGCGGCGGTGAGCCGCAATCTGGTCCGCGTAGTACGGACGCTCACGGAGCCAGTCGACGGGGTCGTGCACGCGCGACCTCCTCGGGCCCAGAGTATGATGGTTCCGCTCCCGCCGCGCTTTTCGTGCCCGCACACGGCCCCACCAGCATGTCTGCCGGCGGGACCCGGTCCGGTTCCGGCGTTTGGTACGTCCGACTGTGACTGCGCCGCGCGCCTTGTGGGGTTTGAGCCCGTCGAGCGGGCTGCGCGGGCCGCTGGGGCGGTCGTTGACCGTCACCGCTGAACACGCTCCGAAGCACAAGCCGGTGGCTCTTAGGCAATCCCCGTCGCAGGCTTTGGACATGTTCGAACCGATGCCGTATCTCGAGTGGATCCACGGCCGGCCGACCGAGGCGACATACGACCTCGGCTCGAGCGACCTGCGGACCTATCGCCCCGCGGGTGAGGTGGTCCCCGAACCGCTCGCAGGGTTGGAACAGCCCGGGCCGGAGCCGTCGGTGCGCACACAGATCGCCAAGGAGTACGATGTCTCGGAGTCACAGGTGGTCGTCACTGGCGGCGCGACCCACGCGAACTTCGTCGCCGTCGCGACGGCAATCGCGCTCAGCGAGAGCAACGACGTGGCCGTCGAGAAGCCGGGATACGGTCCGCTCGTCCACACGCCCGCAGGAGTGGGCGGCCGAGTCCAGCGCTTCCGTCGTCCCGAAGAGGGGGGGTTTGCGCTTCTCCCCGACCGGGTCAAGGGTGTTGTTACTGAGTCGACAGCACTGGTGACAGTGACGAACCGTCATAACCCATCTGGTCGACTGACCAGCCGGGACGAACTCGCCGAGGTTGCCCGAGTCGCCGCCGACGGCGGGACGCGCCTGCTCGTCGATGAGGTGTACGGGCCGTACGTCGACAAGGAGACCGAGGGAGCGTTCGGCGGAGTCACCGCTGCGGGGCTTCCCAACACCGTGGCGACAGGGTCACTGACCAAGTTCCACGGGCTTGGGGGTCTCCGGGTTGGGTGGCTCATTGCCGACGAGCGCTTCGCAGAACGGGCCCGGACGGTCGTTTCCCACGTGCCAGGCGCCTCGGCGCCGAGCGTGGCCCTCGCCCGGCGGTTCTTCGCGCATCGGGAGGAGCTGGTGGCCGCATCACGTGATCATCTTCGACGGAACCACGAGCTACTGGCTTCCTTCGTCGCAGACCGGGAGGAGCTCGCAGGCGAGATTCCGGAGGGCTGCACGTTCGGATTCGTCCGCCACGAGCGAGCGGACGGGGGCACAGTGGTTGAGGCAGCGTTGGAGAACGAGGTGCTGGTCGTGCCCGGACGCTTTTTCGACATGGAGGAAGGAGTCCGGCTCTCCGCAGGCAGAGATACCGACGAGGTTCAGGCAGCCCTAGAGGCGTTCGGCGAGGTGCTCGACGACCTCTGAGTGGCGAACAGGCGGGTGGCGAACAGGTGGCCCGGTCGCCCGCGAGGGAGGTGCCCACACACCCGCTGCTCCCCCGCGGCCGTTCTCAGTGCATAGGGGCGCTGGTCGCGTTCTCCCTCTTCAACCTCGGGGTCAGCCGTCGATGGCTGCTGCGAGCAGTTCAATGGGGTGAGGTGGCTCTTCGTCCGCAGCTTCTCGGTCGCCGAGTTGGGTGCGGCAGGAGGCACCGGGGGCAACGACGGTGTCGCCGTCGGCGTCCTCGACCTGGTCGAAGAGGATTCGGCCGATGGCTATGCTCATGCTATGATGTTCAGCCTCGTAGCCGAAGCTCCCGGCCATCCCGCAGCAGGTGGAGTCGAGGGGGTCGACCGTGTAGCCGGCGCGGCGGAGTACCCCCACCGCGTGGTGGTCCTTCCGAGTGGCTTTCTGGTGGCAGTGGCCGTGGTAGGTGAGCGAGCCTTTCCCCGTAGCGTCGAGGGCGTCGTCCAGTTGGAACGTGTCGAGATACTCGAACACACCGTAGGTCGCGCCGGAGACTGCTTGCACGTCCTCGCCCGCCAGAAGGTCGTGGTAGTCCGACTGGAGCATCACCGCGTCGGATGGCTCGACGACGACCACGTCCCACCCGTCGGCGACGCGAGGGGCGAGTGCAGTGACGGTTGTTTCAGCACGCTCGCGAGCCTGATTGACCAGCCCTTTCGAGAGCGGCGGTCGGCCGCTGGGCCCCGCCTCCTCGGCGAGGCGGACGTGAACGCCCGCCGCCTCGAGCACGCGGACCGCTGCCTTCCCGGCAGCCGGATTGTTGTAGTTCGTGTGGGTGTCTGGGAGCAACAGAGCCTTTCGCTCGGCCTCGGCTTCCGGGACGGCGGGGTTGCGCTCGGCGAGCCAGTCTTCCAGGCTCTCCCGGTGGAACGTCGGGAGGCTCCGCTCACTCGCGATGCCGAGTCCCTTCTCCATCGCCCAGCGGGCACCCGGGAGCTTCGCGGCGGCGTTCGAGAGCGGCGCGAGCGCGGAGCCAACCCGCGAGAGGGTGTCGACGTTCGCGAACACACGGTCACGTAGCGGGACGCCATCCCGTTCGTGGCGTGCGTGGTCGACTTCGGTTTTGAGTTTGGCCATATCCACCTCGCTCGGGCAGTCTTTCGCACACCCCTTACAGCCGATACAGAGATCCATGACCTCGTCGGCGAACTCCTCGGAGAGCAGTTCTTCCTCGTCGAGGTCACCACTCATCGCCTGTCGGAGCAAATTCGCGCGACCGCGGGTGGTCTGAATCTCCTCGCCGGCGGCGCGATAGGTCGGACACATCACGCCCCCTGTCGTCTCCTGCCCGCCGCGGCAGCCGCCACACCCGTGACAGAGCTCGGCCATGCCCTGCAACCCGTTCTCGTTCTCCCAGCGCATCGCCGGGTCGAAGCCGGCGTCGAACTCGTACTCGGGAGAGAACCGAAGGTGCTCGGTCATGTCGACCGCGTCGGCGCGCTCGGGCAGGGACTGTGGTCGCGTTTCACCGTCGCCGTAGCCACACACCTGCCCCGGGTTGAGGAGCCAGTCGGGGTCGAACGCGCTCTTCAGGTCGCGGAACGCGCCCCAGAGTTGGTCGCCGTACAGCTTCCGGTTCCACTGGGTTCGAGCGCGACCGTCACCGTGTTCGCCAGAGACGCTGCCGCCGAGGTCGACGACGATGTCAGTGACGGCGTCGGCGATGGACTCCATCTGTGCGACGCCCTCGGCGGTCTTGGTGTCGATTAGCGGGCGGACGTGGATCACGCCCGGGCCGGCGTGCGCGTAGAAGGAGGCGAATGTGCCGTTCTCCTCGAGCAGTTCCTGGAACCGCCGAGTGTACTCAGGCAGGTGCTCGGCGGGGATCGCACAGTCCTCGATGAACGAGATGTGTTTGGCGTCGGACGTCCGCGAGAGCAGGATGGGCATCCCGGCCTTCCGCATCTTCCAGAAGCGATCCCGGGTCGACTCGTCGTGGGCCTCCATCGCGCCGGTTGCTCGGCGGGGGGCGTCGCTGTGAGGGCGGTCGCCTTCTCCGTCGGGCTCGGCGATGGTGTCGGTGCCGGGCCGCCGGTCTGCAAGCAGGTTTGCGACTTTCTGTCGGCCCTCCTCGTCGCTGTCGGCGTAGAACTCGACGAGCAACACCGAGTCGGTTCCTGGAGGGAGGATTCCCACCACGTCCGCGAACTCCTTGGTCTCCCGTGCGAGGTCCAGCAGCGTGTCGTCCATGACCTCGACTGCTGCCGGGTCGTGTTCCAGTACCACTTCCACGTCGGCCATCGCATCCAGCAGGTCGTCGTAGGCCAGCAGGCCGACCGCCTTCGTCTCGGGGATGGGTACCAGCGAGACGGTGGCCTCGGTGACGATTGCGAGCGTTCCCTCGCTGCCCGCGAGGAGGCGTGCGAGATTGACCGTCGACTCGTCCGTAATTTCGCCGTTCTCGTTCGCCTCGTTCACCAGCATGTCGAGGTTGTAGCCCGAGACGTTGCGCTTCATCTCCGGGTACCGCTCCCGGACCTCCTCGGCGTGACCGTCGAGAATCTCGACGGCCCCCGCCGCGATTCTCGCTTCCGCGTCGCCGTCTTCGTCGGCCTGCTCTCGAAGGTCCCCGACACGAATCTCACCGAACTCTGTGACAGTCCCGTCGGCGAGCACGACCTCACAGGACTCGATGTAGGCGTCAGTCTTCCCGTACTTCAGCGAGTGGCTTCCCGTGGAGTTGTTGCCGATGGCGCCGCCGAGTGCGGATTTGTCCCGCCACGCGGGGTCGGGGGCGAACTTCAGCCCGTGTGGCTTGCAGGCGGCGTTGAGGTCGGCGACGATAGTGCCGACCTGGGCGGTTGCGGTGGCTGCGTCGGGGTCGACCTCGCGAATGTCGCCCATCTCGGCGGAGAAGTCGAGCACGACCGCCTCGTTGACGGTCTGGCCGGCGAGGCTGGTGCCGCCGCCGCGGGGGAGGACCGGGATGTCTCGCTTTGCGCAGTAGGAGACGACGGCGGCAACGTCGCCGGTGGACTCNGGGAAGACGACGCCGACGGGAGTTACCTCATAGGCGGAGGCGTCCGTCGCGTAGAGCTGCCGNGAGTAGTCGTCGAAGCGAACCTCGCCGTCGACACGGCTCTCGAGGTCAGCGACGAGTCCGGGTCGGGCCACGTCGTCGCTCTGATAGTCGAACGCCCCCGCGTCGGTGGGTTCGGGGTCGGCTGCCATAGGAGTGGGTTGCGGCTGTGGGGAGAAAAGCCCACCCCCGTCAGCAGGGGTCGCCAACGACCCACGAGCAAACGGCGAAGTATTATTGCCCACGGGTTCGTCAGAGGTGATATGCACGTCGATTCTCAGGAAATTACGGCCCTCGTGGGCCGCGAGGTCTACTCGAACAACGGGGTCTTCGTCGGCGAAGTCGAAGACGTTCGCCTCGACCTCGGCCAGGAGCAAGTGACTGGACTCGCGCTTGCAGACCTCAACAGTGAACTGTTCCAGGGCAGCATCGAGACCGGCAAGGGTGTCATGATTCCCTACCGCTGGGTCCGTGCAGTGGGTGACGTCGTCCTCATCAACGACATCATCGAGCGCCTGAAAGATCCCCAGGAGACCGAGGAGACGCTGGCCTGAGGTGACGCAGCGACTGTCGACCGGGATGGGTGTCCTCGACCGGAACCTCCGCGGGGGTGTCCCGACGGGCGATCTGGTCGCGCTGGTGGCCCCGCCTGAGAGCCAGAGCGAACTCCTCCTCGAGGCCGTCGCGACCGCGGGGCCGTCACTGTTTCTCACCAACTCCCGGGCAACCGAACAGGCCGCAGAGACGTTCTCACGCGACGACCAGACCGTGCGCCGGTTCGATGAGTCGACCATTCGGGACGGAGTTTCAGAGCTGCTGGCGGAGCTCCCGGTGCAGGGCTACGCGGTCTTCGACGCCGCCGAACCGTTCGAGCAGCTGGAGCCACCTATCCACAAGTCCACACTCGACAAGTTCATTTCAGCGCTCAGGGAGAAGGAGGCAGTCGGGCTCATTCATTGTCTCGGCACCCAGCAGGACAAAGCCCGTCGCCGCACGCTCCGCCGGGCCGACCAGGTGTGGACGCTCGACCTCGTCAAGGGAACGCTCGCCATCGAGAACCGCCTCTACATCACCAAAGCCCGCGGGGACGCTGCCCTCACCGAACCCGTGAAGCTGCGGTTGACGGACCAGGTAACAATCGACACATCTCGCGACATCGGCTGAATCGGCTCAGTCGGTCCACCGGAGCGCCGGGAGCGACACCTCGGCCACGTCGCTCTGGGGCCACAAACAGCGTCCACCGCTGTTGAATCGGCCGGAGAGCGGCCGCCAGTCGTCGACGAGTATCTCCAACAGCAGGGCTGAATCGGCGCCGATTCCGGACTCAGCAACGGCCGAACGCGACAGGGTATCGCCAACGCCGCCGCCGACAGCTCCCACCTCGCTCCCGACTGTCTACACCACCTCGCAGCCCTATCAGATCTGTTTTCACGTCACCCACCTCTGTCGTGGCGCGGTTGAGGCCTGTCACATCGCTCACGGTCACCCGCGCCGAGGCGTTTTCGAAGTTCCCCGGTGTCGGGTCGGGGCGGCTCGACTCACCATCCGCGGCGACGACTTCCACCTGGGCAACAGGATTGGTGATTTGGAGCATCCCGACATCGGCCGCCCGGACCATGCGGTCGACGGACTCGCTGGCTTCGCCGGAAACCGAGAACCCAAGACAGCCCGGGAGTGTGGCCGCCGTCGCGATGCCGACCCCGAGTAGGTGTCTTCGTGAAGAAACCCATGACCCCCGAATGGCAGGTGACGAGCAAACCGTTGCCGTGGCCGTGATAGCGCGGCGCGAAGTAGGGTCAGGAACCGTTCGTATCGTTGCTGCCCTCTACGCCCATTGCTTCGAACAGTTTGCGGCGGACCGCTTCCTCCGAGAGCGAGAGCAGCGTATCGCGGTTCTCCTCGGTGGTCTCGATGCCGCCGAAGACGCCCAGCGGAATCTCCACGCTGGCCTGCGTGGAGTGGCCCGCCGCCTCACCGATGTCGCCGAAGGTGTCCTGTAGCAGTTTCCCGATGTTCAGGCGGATGTCCTTCGAGCGCGCCGAGAGGTAGATGGTGCCCTCGGCGATACCGAACACTGCGGTTGTGGTGATGCCCTCCAGATTCAGCAGGTGAGAGGCTGCCTGCGTGAGCGCGTCACGGTCACGGATGAACCCCGCATTGGAGATAAGGTGGCTCCCTTGGACCTCCCGATTCTGAATGGCCTCCGCCAGCACGTCGAGGGTCTCGGGCGACATCGAGGGGGACTCGACCTGTTCGAGCGTCTCGTGGTCGGCGAAGGGGTAGAGGTAGGCGGCGGCAGTGAGGTCCGCGGGCGTGGTGTCACGCTTGAAGTCGAGCGTCTCAGCGCGGATACCGTAGAGCAGCGCTGTCGCGACGGTTTGGGAGGGTGAAATGTCGAACTCCTGAATGTACTTCGTCAGGATGGTCGAAGTGGCCGAAACGTTGGGGCGAATATCGACGAACGCAGCGTCGAGGGGCTCTTCGGGTTCATACTGGTCGATGAACACGTCGAGACCGGCCCGTATCTCGAGTTCGCCGCTCTTCATGTGATCGACCAGCGCCACAGCACCGTACTCGTCGAGGCTTGGGGCCTCGCTCCGTTCGGTGAGTTCGATGCCCAGCAGATTGACGAATGCGCGGTTCTCCTGATGGCCGATATCGCCCTCGTAGAGGATGTCGGCGTCCACGTCGTAGTTCTCGGCGATGGCCCGGAGCGCCACCGCGCTGGCGATGGAGTCGGGGTCGGGGTTGTGGTGGGTCAGAATCGCGAGGTCACCGTCGGCGCCACGGAGAATTTCGGCGAGTTGGCGCGCCTTGTACTCCATCTCGCCGGACTCCAACGTCCGCAGGGCAGAGTTGGCGATGACTTCGGATGGGTTGATGACGACGTCGGCGCCGAGCTCGCGGAGTTCGTCACCACTGATGGGGTCGGAGGCGCGCACGACGAGGAACTGGTCGCCGCCCTGCTCACGGATGGCTTTGACGGCGGCCTTGTTCGCCTCCACGTCAGATGCGAGAATCAACACCACGTTCCGGCCGCCAACGGCGTCGACGACTGAGGGGTCAGCGATGTCCTGCGTGACGGCATTGAGGTCTTGGTCGCGCAGGGCTTCAACGCGGTCCTCGTCCTTATCGAGGATGAGGACGTCTTTCCCTTCGTCATCGAGGCTCTCGGCGACCGCGTGGCCGACGCTGCCGCAGCCAAGGATGGCGTACGACGACATCGACGAGATGGTGGCCCCGGTACTCATGTATGACCGAAAGTTCTCGCGGCGACACTTAACAGCCACCGTTCGGCAGCGTCTCGAAAGGAAACCCTCTTTATTGCGCCGCCGGGACGTGGTTGTGAGGGCCGGTAGCTCAGTTAGGGAGAGCGACGGACTCTTAATCCGTCGGTCGGGGGTTCAACTCCCTCCCGGCCCGCTTCTGCGAGGAACGAACGTGACGAGCGAAGCGGCTCGGAGGGTGTTGAAGCAGGGAGTGACGCGAGCGAAGCGAGCGAAACGACTGTGGTTCAACTCCCTCCCGGCCTGTTTCTACGCCACCCCATGTGACGCGAGCGAAGCGGCGCTGAGGCTGTACGGTGTGAAGTCAACTCCTTCCGATCTCCGCAGTGCGTACTCAGACGATTCCTCCCGACAACAGCTGAAACGGCAAATCCGGGCGAAACAGCCACGAACGAATCGCTCGTACTCGAAGCCGCCCATTTCGTCACCAGCGCTTTCGTCCACCACGTCGACCAGCGCCACCGCCCAGTCGTCGATATTCTCGGCGACGAAGTCCCGACTGCGGAGACCGAACGCGAGGCCGATACTGATGGCGACTGCGAGGCCGAGCGCGCCGAACAACGCGACGACGAACGTCGTGAACAGCTGCGTGAGCACTGAGCCGCCGACGCCGATGATCGTCGACATGATCAACTCCGGAAGGTGCGACGGCATGTGGGCTGTGTCACAGAACCATCTGGAAACCCACACAGTGGCATCATTCGGCGGTCACTTCGACTCCGAAAGGGTGTGACTCGACCCTGGTGGTCCCCGGAGTCGCTCAGTTCTGCTCGGAGTCGCTTTGGCCTTTCAGGCCTTTCTTCTCGAGCATCTTCGCGCGTTCCGTGTTCGTGGTAAGATCGGGTACTTCGACGGGTTTGCCCTCGGCGTCGACGGCGACGAAGACGAAGTAGGACTCGGTGGTCTTCTTTCGCTCGCCGGTCCGGGGCTCCTCGCGGAAGGCTTCAATACGGGCCTTCACGCTGGTCCGACCGGCGTCATAGACGTACGAGCGAATGACTGCCGTGGCACCGACCGGGATGGGCTGTTCGAAGTTCATCTGGTTAATCGAGGCGGTGACACAGGTCTGGCCTGCAAAGCGCATCGCCGAGAGCGCGCCAATCTCGTCCATCCACTTACAGACGTTCCCCCCGTGTACGGTCCCGTAGTTGTTGGCGTCAGTCGGTTGGACGCGTTTTCGGTTCTCGATATAGGTGTCCAGGAGGTCGGGCATATGGGGACTCTCACACGCGAACAGTGTAAGAATACGCCCCGGCACCGGACAGCCGGGGTGGTGGAAGAATACGCCCCGGCACCGGACAGCCGGGGTGGTGGAAGAATACGCCCCGNNACCGAACAGCCGGGGTGGTGGAAGAATACGCCCCGGCACCGGACAGCCGGGGTGGTGGAAGAATACGCCCCGCGAACGCGCCACTTTTGGCCGCTCGCCGGTAACATCAGATAATGGCGAAAGTGAACGTCGGCCTGCGCGGCTGGCGGTTCGACGAGGCGGAGATATTCACCGACGAGGGGGAGTGGGTCCCCCTCGACGAACTCCCGACCGACACCCGAAACCGCATCCTTCGGCTCGGGCTGCTCGTCGATCAGCCGTGTGACGCCTGCTACTTGGTCCACGGCGAAGACGAGAAGCGCCGCTGCAACCCAGGAGCCATCGTCTACGGGGAACCCGGCGACGAGGTGCTGCTCTGTGACAACCACGAGGGGGATTTCCTCTACTGGTTCCGCGAGGAAGACGGCAGCCAACTCGCTGGCGAGGAGCGGTTCCGTGACGAGTTCCACGAGTGGTTCGCGGCCGACAATCGAGCGCCCGAGGGGTACGGCNCGGACGAGCACGTCGAGGAAGCACCGGATGAACTCCCCGACCTGCCCACCCCCGAGGAGGCCCAGCGGCGCCTTGAGGAGTCCGTCGAGTACGAAGAGATCCGCTACAACATGCGCGACGCCGTCGACGGGGATAGCGAGACCGAGGCTGGCGAGGCGGTCGACCTGGACGGGATCGACCTCGATACCGAGTATCCGAGCGGATGAGCGAGGACGACGCTGCGGCAAGCGATGGTCCCGAAATCGCCGTCTGTGTCGTCGAACCGCAGACACCCGGCAACGTCGGGACCATCGCACGGGCGATGAAGAACTTCGGGCTCGAGGATCTGCTGTTGGTGAACCCACCCGAAATCGAACCCGAGGGCGAAGCGTACGGATTCGCCGGCCACGCACGCCAAGACATCCTTCCGGGGGCCGAGGAGGTCAGTTTCGAGGACGTCTGTGAGCAGTACCACACCGTCGGCTTCACCGCCATCACCGGCGAAGACAGCAGTCGACACGTCCGGTTTCCGTACACCACGCCCGAGGAGCTGAAAGCGGACCTCAAAGCGGTCGCGGGTCCCGTTGCCCTCGTCTTCGGACGTGAGGACAAAGGCCTCTCCAACGAAGAACTGGAGCAGTTAGACCAGGTGGCTGCCGTGCCAGCGAGCGAGGAGTACCCCGTGATGAATCTCGGTCAGGCCGCGACGGTGGTCATGTACGAGCTCCGGACGCTCACGCTCCCCGACACGCAGCTGCCTGACGTGGACCGCCACCGCGCCGGACCCGAGGATATCGAGCGGCTCCACGACTACTGGGACGATTTCCTGACGGCGATGGGTCACCGCGAACACAAACACGAGAAGACCGAGCGAATGTTCCGCCGACTCGTCGGCCGCGCGGGCGCGACCGACCGCGAGGTCACGACGCTTCTTGGGGTGCTTCGCCGGGCGACTGACCAACTCGAAGACCGTAGGGAACGACTCGAGAACGTGGACGAGGACGACAGCCTGCGTCGCTAACGCCGGGCGTACATCACGTGACTGATCATCGAGAGCACGAGCGTTCCGTCTTGGTTCCTCGTCTCGGTTCGGGCCCGAACCGTGCCGCGCGCATCGCTGTCGACTGATTTCTCCAGAATCTCTGTCTGCACGGAGAGGGTGTCGCCGGGCCGAACCGGCTGCGGGAAGCGAAGTTCCTCGATGGCTTTTGCACCCATCGCAGCGCTATCGTTGAACTGGCCGTCGACGAGCAGTCGCATCGTCATCGAGCAGGTGTGCCAGCCCGAGGCGATGAGGCCACCGAACTGTGACTCGGCGGCCGCCTCGGGATCCGTGTGAAACGGCTGGGGGTCGTACTGCTCGGCGAACTCCAGCAGCTCCTCCGCAGTCACCTCGTAGCTGCCGAAGGAATCTGTCTCACCCACCTCGATATCTTCGTAGTAGATGGTCACGCGGCGCTGTTCTCACCGACGGACTGTGGCTGTTCCGGGGCCGCCCTCAATCCGCGGGATGGATTTCGATAGTGCCTTCCACCAGATCGTTCCGACCGGTCGACTGCTGTGCGGTGCGAAGCCGTAAGATCGGGTCGAGCCCCGACGCCAGCGCGAANCCACCGAACACCAGCAGGAAGCCGCCGGCAGTCGTCGCCGTCGGCGCGTCTCCGAGGACGGCCCAACCCAGGANCGCTGCCGTCACCGGTTCGAGGTAGGAGACCAGGTTCACCCGGACGGGCCCGATTCGCGAGAGCAGTTCGAAGTACGTCAGGTAGCCAAGCACGCCGGCGACGAGCACGAGGTAGGCGAACGCCCCCGCCGCGGGCCCGGAGGTGATGGAGACCGGCAGCGGCTCGCCACGCACCAGGGCGCCAACACAGAGCAGGCTCGCTCCAATCAACATCCCCCAGCCTTGCAGTGTCGCAACGGGGAGGTCGCTGTCGAGCGAGCGCAGGCCGACCGACGCCGACGCGAACAGCGTGACGCCGGCGAACACCAGCGCCACACCGCCGAGCGCGACCCCACCGCTCCCGCCTGGGTCAGCGATGACGGCGACGCCTGCGAGGCCGAAAACCAGCCCCAGGCCGTCGGTGGCGTCGAAGGATTCCGAGAGCAGCGCGCTCGCGATGACGGTCGTCAGGACGGGCGAAAGCGAGACGACGACCGCCGCGATGGCTCCAGAAATCGACATCGTGCCCAGGAACAGCAGTCCGTTGTAGCCCGCAACGACGAACACCGCGACCAGCCCGATCGAGAGCCACTCGTCGCGACCACTGGGGCGAAACCGGCCGGTTGCAACCGCAACCGCGGAGACGATGCTCCCGGCGAGTAGATAGCGTAGTCCCGCGAACCAGAACGGCGGCACTGACTCGAGTCCCACTTCGATGGCGACGAACGCGCCGCCCCAGATCCATGCGACAGATACGAACAGAACAGCGGCTAGTAGTTGGCCTCGACTCCAGCGAACCATGTATATCTCGTATTTTAATCGAATCTATGCCCACGTATATACCTTTCATCAGCGGATCGTTGTATTTTCGCAGCTGATTCAGAAACATCGATAATTCATAGAGTTTTGTTCCAGTTAATCCGAATCTCTTTGCCACTGGCTATCGATGTGGCGGGTATGGACGAACGCGACGTGCGCTTGCTCAAAGCCATCTCTGACCTCGGCACCGGCAGCCCCGAACGACTCCACGAGGAGACCGACATCCCTGTTTCGACCATTCACTACCGGCTGAACAATCTTCGGGACGAGGGCATCATCGAGAACGACCTCTACGACCTGAACCTGCAGAAACTCGGCATGGGTGTGACGGTGGTCCTCGAGGTGCTGGCGGACTACAGCGGCTCCCACGAATCACTGAGCGAGCGACTGCTCGCTGTCGAGGGTGTCACGGAAGCGTACTTCACGATGGGTGAGACCGATTTCGTCGTCGTCGCTCGCCTCTCAGATAGCGACGACGTCGAACGGCTCATCCGTGCCTTCGAGGATATCGAGGAGGTCGACCGCACCAACTCCACCTTCGTCATTCGCTCGCTCCGAGACGGCCAGCGACCACTCCAGAGCTACTCGCTGGAGAGTTTGGTCGACATGCTCGCCGAGGAGTAGGGAGCAACCCCTACCCAACCCATGCGGGAGCAACCTACCCTCGCAGCGACTCGACTGGCGGCTCCCACGCCGCACGGTAGGCCGGGTAGAGGCCACCCACGAGCGCGATGAGCACTCCGAACGCAAACGCTCCCAGCGCAACGAAGAGGTTCGTCGGTACCAACACTGCAGAGAGCGGGAGGCGCGTCGTGAGGGCGACACCGACGACGACGGCTGCGCCGAACACAGCGCCGAGGGAGCCACCGGCAACTCCCAGCAGCGTCGCCTCCGCCAGCAACGTTCGCAACACCTGCTCCCGGTGGATGCCGACCGCCCGCAGCACGCCGATTTCGCCCCGCCGCTCCGAGACCGTCATCAGCATGATGTTGAAGATGGAGACGCCCGCCACGACCAGCGAGACGCCTGCGACGGCGAGCAGGAAGCCGTTGAGCAAGTCAAAGAACTCCGAGATTTGTGAAAGAATACTCGTGAGCGAGAGCACCGAGACGCGCCGCTCCCGAACGTTCAGCCGCTCACGGACCCCCGAGGCGACCTGCCTGGCGTCTTCACCGGAGTTCGCCTGTACGACGACCTGCGAGTACCCCGATGCGGCGAACTCGTCGGGTGGGAGGACCACGGCCGACCCAGGCCTGATGGGCGAAATGCTCCCCTGGTCCTGCAGTATTGCGACGACGCGGTACTGGTTCCCCGATATCTCGACGGTCGAGCCGACCCGAACACCGAGACTGGCGGCGGTATCGGCGCCCACGATGGCGCCCTGCCGATGGTACGACGGGAGTCCACTGTCCCCGAAGAGAGCCTGCGGTCGCGTCGTCCCGTAGAGTTGGGCGAAGGTCTCTCCTCCCGGGCCCGAGACGGTCGCCGTACCGGAGTTCAGCGGCACCACCTCGCCGTGGCCCGCGGCGGCCCGCCGGATGGCCTGCAGGTCGCGGCTGTCCAATGAGTCCGTACCCCCAGCGGGGCTGACGATGACCTGATTCCCCAGCCCGCCGAGTTCTGCCAGCGCCGCGCCCTGGAGCGCCGTTCCGAGCATCCCGAGTGCGACGACAGCGAACACCCCGATGACGATGCCGAGCATCGCCAGCCCTGCCCGGAGGCGCTGGCGCGAGAGGTTCCGCACCGCCAGCGAGACGGCCGGGAACTCCCGCATCAGCCGCGCCCGCAGCCCCACGTCCGTCGGCTCGGGTTCGGCCCGCGGGCGGCTTGGGTCAGCCACTGAGCACCCCATCGGTGAGATCCACGGTTCGGTCGGCGAACTCGGCCACGAGGTCGTCGTGCGTGACAGCGACGACGCCGACGCCGCCGTCGGCGATAGTCCGGATNTCTTTCAGCACCGCGACGCCGGTGTCGCGGTCCAGATTCCCCGTTGGCTCGTCGGCCAGCAGCACGTCGGGTTCGTTGACCAGCGAGCGCGCGATGGCGACACGCTGTTTCTGCCCACCCGACAGTTCGTCAGGCGTGTGGTCGAGACGGTCTCCCAGCCCAACTCTGGTCAACAGGTCGACCGCCCGATCGGTGTAGTCGGCGTCCAGAAATGCGGTCGGCAGCCGAACGTTCTCCACGGCCGACAGCGTCGGGATGAGGTGGAACTCCTGAAAGACGAACCCCACCCGCTCACGGCGCACGTCGGTCCGTTCACGGTCTGAGAGCCCGGCGACCGGTTCGCCCCGGAGTTCGACCACACCCGTCGTGGGGTCATCGAGCAACCCGAGCATGTTCAGCATCGTCGACTTGCCCGATCCGGAGGGTCCCATCACGGCTGTCACTTCGCCTGGTTCGACCGCGAAGGTAACGTTCTCGAGCGCCGTGACGGTGCCGCCACCGCCATCGTAGCGCTTCGTGACCCCTGCGAGCTTCAGCGGTGGCGGCGAACCCCCGATCATCGGTAGCGCCGGAGCGCGAACCCTAACAGCGGGACGCTGACCAGCAGGCCGAGCGTGACGACGACCAGCGGCCCACCCAGATCACCAAACAGGCGGTTACCGCCCACTCGGTCGCTCTCAGGCGGGAGCGGTAGTTGGAGCGTCTCAACCCGGCGCTCGCCAGCGGTTGTATAGGCCACCTCCACCGGCACGGTGGTGGCGTTGGCGGTGTCGATCGTTGCAGTCAGTTCGAACGGCGCGAACTCACTGGCACCGATGGTGCCGAGGAAGTAGTTGCGTTGCGGGTAGGCGGGTTGGGCGTACTCGCTGCGCCCGACGCTCACGACGACACCCCTGACCTCACCGTCCCCGACGTTGCCCAGGTTACCCGAGAGTTTGAGACTGTCACCTGACAGACTGAGGTTCAGCCCGGTGAGCGAGACGGCGCCGCGCTTCCGGTCAAGCGGGTACGGCTGGACGGCCTCACGAGCCTCGCCGCCCAGTTCGTACGCGATGGCGAAGCGTAGCGAGGTCGCTCGCACGGCCGAGAGGTCGACGGTCACGCGCATTTCCTCGCCGGGCGCGAGCGTGTCGGCAACGGCGACCCTCCCGAGGCCGGGTGCGATGCTCCCGTTCGCGAGGCGGGGGATGAGCACGAGTTCATTGATAGGCGCGTTTCCGAAGTTAGTCACCGTGACGCCCGATCCGGGGCGCTGTTCGTCGTCGGACCCGTCTCCGCCTGCGGACTGGAGGACGCCACCACCGCCGCCACCGCCGCCACCGAGCGCCCCGGCGAGTCCGGCGAGCCCGCCGTCGGCCGCGCCGGTCGCCCCGTCTTCCAGCGTGGTTCGCTCCACTCGAATGCCGACGTCGTCGTCGAGCGGTTCGACCTCGACCGCCCGTTCGCCCGTCGACGTGGCGCGGGTGCCCGCTGCGGTGGTGTACGTTACTTCGACCTGGAGCGCCTGCGTGCCGGCTGTCCCAGCGCGGAGACTGAAGTTCAGCGGCTGGCTGGCCCCCGCCGCGAGCGTGGCGACGGTCCGTGTGGTCCGTTCGCCGTCGATATCGACGAACGAGACAGTCACGTCACGTAACGGCGCTGTCGTGGGGTTCGAGACAGTCACAGATGCGCTGGCATCAGCGCCCGCGACGAGGCTGTCGGCCTCGACCTCGATTTGTGGTGCCCCGGACTCGACCGCAAGCGAGAGTGGGCGCCGGGCAGTGGTGGTCTCGCCGTCGTTGTCCGTCACGGTCGCGACCACAGTGAGGTTCCGTGTTCCTAGGTCAGCAAAGCGGACCGTGACCGGGACAGTGAGTGTCTCACCAGGGGAGAGCGAGCCGAGGCCCGTCGCCTCACCCAGCGTCTCCCCGTCGTCGAGAATGGCCACGCGGTCCAGCGTCGCCGCCGAACTGCTCCCGCCCGAGAGACGGACCGTTGCTGAGACAGTCGTTGGCGCGCCGGCGGTCGGCGTGCCCGGCGAGACAGTCGTGTCGGTAATCGTCACCCTGTTGTCGGGCACCGCTGCCAGCGAGACACCGGCGACGCCCGAGCAGACCAGCATCACGACGAGAACGAGGGCGATATTGCGGGTCTGTGCCATTGATTAGCCCAAGTAGGGGCTGGAGGGGTATTAATCTCGCGCGGGCGAACGAAATCCAACTTAGGCGCGCTTCTGAATCTCCTCGCGGAGCACCTCACTCACGAGGTCGCCGCCGGCCTGCCCGCGTAACGCGCCCATGGCCTCACCCATCAGCGCTGAGAACGCACCCATCCCTTCCTGTTCGACCTGGTCGGCGTTGCGCTCGACAACTTCGGCGATGGCTTCGCGGACCTCTGCCTCGTCCGTGCCGCCGACGCCGGCCGCCTCCATCGCCTCGTCGGGCGTGAGCGAGGGGTTCTTCGCCAGTTCCTCGAGCACGTCGTTGACACCTTCCTTCGGGAGTTCGCCCTGGTCGACGAGCAGCAGCGTGCCCAGGAGCGCCTCGTCAGGAATGCTGTCTACGTCGACGCCCTCACGGCTGAGTTCCGTGAGCGTTGACTCCAGTGTTGCGGCGGCGAACGTCGGGTCCACACCTGCCTGCACGGCTTCCTCGAACAGCACCATTCGGCGGCCGAACGCTACCTGCTCGGCCAGCCCTTCATCCAGTCCAAACTCCTCGGCGTAGCGCTCGACGCGCTCGGTGAGCAGTTCGGGAGTATCGACCTCGCTAGTGTCTGGTTCCACGGGCGGAACGTCCGTCTCAGGGTACATCCGTGCCGCTCCGGGCAGCGGGCGAAGGTAGCGCGTGGTCCCATCGTCGTTGGCGTCACGGGTCTCCTCGGGCACACCCTCGATAGCGGTTCGGGCTCGGTCGGCAGCGGCCTCAATAGCCTGCGCTGCAACGTCGGCCCCGGCAGCGACGATCGCGACAGCGTCGCCCTCGCCAGCGTCGACGGCCTCCTTCAGCGCCTCAACCTCTTCCTCGGTCACGCCGTAGGCTGGGAGTTCGTCGGTGTGGAAGATACCGCCCGCGCCGGCGCGCTTGGCGTGATCGGAGAACTCGGTGCCGAGGCGACGGTCTGGCTGAATCTCCCGGCCAACGAGACCGTCGAACCCGTAGAGCGGGACGGCCGTCACCTCCCCGCCGGAATCCAGCGCGCCACGGACAACGCCGGAGTCGGTGTCCTCGAAGACGTGGCTGACCTCGCTGACCTCGCCGACGGTGGCGTCACGGGCCTCCAGTTCCTCCCGAATGTCGAGGAGCGCGACCTGTCGTTCAGCCTCGCCGGCGACGATATCGTGGATGTCGCCAAGTGCTTGGACGCCCTTGATTTCGACACGGGCGCCGTCGGCGATGGAGACGTTCACGTCCTGCCGGATGGTCCCCAGCCCGCGCTTGACGGAGCCGGTCGAGCGCAGCAACATGCCGATGTGCTCGGCAGCTTCGTAGGCCTGTTCGGGCGTTCGAATGTCGGGGGCGGTGCCGATTTCGACCAGCGGAATGCCGAGCCGGTCGAGCGAGTAGCGAACGCCCTCGTCGGTTTCCTCGACGCGCTGGGCGGACTCCTCTTCGAGCATCACGTCGGTGATGCCCACGGTGCCCTCGTCGGTCTCGATTTCCCCAGCCTGCGCCAGTAGCATCGAGCGCTGGAAGCCCGATGTGTTCGAGCCGTCGATGACCAGCTTGCGCATCACGTGGGCCTGGTCGACGACGGTGGCGTCGAGCAGTGCCGCGATGCCGAGCGTCACCGAGAGCGCCTCCTCGTCGATACGGGTCGGCGGCTCGTCGTCCTCCTCGACCAGACAGGTGGTGTCGTAGGCCAGATACTCGAAGATGCGGTCGACGCGACTCTCCTCCTCGGCGGCCTCGTCGAGTTCACCGAGTTCGCTCCGGGTGGGATGAAGCTCCCGGGTGATGGTGTGGCTACTCTCGGCCGGTTCGCGGAGTTCTGTTGGAGAATCGCAGAACAGCTTCGTCTCGGTGTCGAGCTGTTGGTGGATTTCGAGGCCGGCCACGAGGCCGAATTCCTCGTAGTCGAGGGCGTCGTCGCTCATACCCGAGTTGGGGGGCGGCGGGGGTAAAAAGGGTGTCAGTCGCTGGGCGACCCGACGACTAGGACTCCGCGTAGACCGCTTCCACAGCCTCGACGATGGACTGCACAGTCCCCGACGAAGCCTCTCTGACCGCCCGCACCACGTCGTCCCCGTCGACGGGGACGACCTGCGACGCGTTCGTGATGGCCATGGCCCAGCGTTGCGATACCGCTAATTAACTGTTTTGTCACGCTCGCGGCGCCAAGGGGGTTCGGTCTCCGAGATTGGTCGGTCCGAACGTCCGCTCCCTCGCCTTGCTCCGGCGGTCAGTCCTCGTCGCCGAGGATGCCGGTGTGGGTCATCCGCTCGGGGTCGAGCACTTCCTCGGCTTCGGCCGCAGTCAGGTAGCCTTCGTCGACGGCCACCTGCTTCACGGATTTGCCTTCTGCGAGCGCCTTCTTGGCGACTTTCGAGGCGTTGTCGTAGCCGATCGCGGGGTTGAGCGCAGTTGCGAGGGCCATCGAGCGCTCGACGGCGGCCTCGCAGTGCTCCTCGTTGGCCTCCAGTTTGGCGACAAACTTCTCGGCGAACACCTCGGCGCTGGTGGCGAGAATCTCGCTAGACTCGAGGAAGTTGTGCGCGATGACTGGCTTGTAGAGGTTCAGGTCGACCTGCCCCTCTGCGGCGCCAGCGGAGACGGCGGCGTCGTTGCCCACCACCTGCTTGTGGACCTGGTTCACTGCCTCGGCGACGACGGGGTTGATTTTGCCGGGCATGATGGAGCTGCCGGGCTGGTTCTCGGGCTGCTCGATCTCGCCGAAGCCGTTGCGGGGTCCGGAGGCGAGCAGGCGCAGGTCGTTGGCGATCTTGTTCAGGCTCCCGGCGACGACGCGGAGCGCACCGTGGGCCTCGCTCATGGCGTCGTGGGCGGCCTGTGCCTCGAAGTGGTTGTCGGCCTCGCGGAACGGTAAGCCGGTCTCCTCGGCGATGTACTCTGCGGCGAGTTCAGGGAACTCGGGATCGGTGTTGAGCCCCGTTCCAACTGCCGTCCCGCCGAGGGCCAGTTCCGCGAGATGCGCTTCGGTGTTCTCGACGCGCTTGATACCTTTCTCGACCTGCGCGCGGAAGCCGCCGAACTCCTGTCCGAGGCGGACGGGTGTGGCGTCCTGCAGGTGCGTGCGGCCGGTTTTGACGACGCCGTCGAACTCCTCCTCTTTGGCGGCCAGCGAGTCCGCGAGCGTCTCGAGTGCGGGACGGAGGTCCTTCTTCACGGCCTCCAGTGCGGCGACGTGCATCGCGGTCGGAATCACGTCGTTGGAGGACTGCCCGAAGTTCACGTCGTCGTTCGGGTGGACGGCGCGCTCGCCGATTTCGGCACCGAGAATCTCGGCTGCGCGGTTGGCGATGACTTCGTTGGCGTTCATGTTCGATGAGGTGCCCGAACCGGTTTGGAACACGTCCACGGGGAACTGGTCGTCCAATTCGCCTGCGATGACCTCGTCGGCCGCCTCGATGATGGCCTCAGCAGTCTCGTCGTCGACGTGGCCGAGGTCACGGTTGGCGCGTGCGGCGGACTGCTTCACGATGCCGAGCGCGCGGACGAACCGCCGGCTGAAAACGATATCCGAAATCGGGAAGTTCTGAATCGCACGCTGGGTCTGGGCGCCCCAGTAGGCATCCGCGGGCACCTCCATCTCGCCCAGGCTGTCCTCCTCGATGCGGTAGTCTGCATCCTCGCTCATGGCTGTTCACTCGCCCGGACCGAGCGTAAAACCCACCGATGTGGTCGTCGCCGTGGCTTACTCGTCGTGCTTCTCAGCGTACTCCGCGGGCGTGTAGGTCTCAATCTCCATCGCGTGGATCGACTGGGTCATATGCTCGCCCAGCGCGTCGTAGACCATCTGGTGTTGGTTCACGAGGCTCTCGCCCTCGAAGACCGGCGAGACGACCACGGCGGCGTAGTGGGCGTCATCGGTCTGCTGGTCGTGATGGACGCGCGGCAGCGTGACTGTCGCCTCGGCATCCTCGATCTCGGTCTCGATGAGCTCCTCGAGCTCTGCTGGTTCCATACCGGAAGGCGGCGGCCGATGGCCAAAAACCGGTCGGTGATCGGCGGAGGAAAAGCCGGGGGACTCAAGCCCCACCCGCACCCGCTCTCGGCTATGTCCGACTCGGAGCCCGAGCTCGCCGCGCGCGAGCACCTGCTCGTCGAGGAGGCCGACATCCTCGAGGCTGTGCTTGCGGTGGCCGACGCGGTCGCCGCCGACTGGCCCGAACTGGCCGACGGCCGCCGCGCCACGCCGGACCGCGACGCCGTCGTTCCTCTCCTCCGCGCAGCACTCGAAGAATCAGGGCTGCTCCGCGCCCTGACCGGCCTGCTCGCAGCGGCTGTCGAAGCGGCGGGGTACGAACTCGCTGCGCGCCCCGTCCCTTCACCGCCCTACGTCGTGGTCAGTAGCACCGGGCCGGTCCTGCGCGCGACGGTCGCGGACGGCCGACTCGTCGTGAACATCGACTGTTTCGAGGTTGTTCGTGGGACGGAACTCGGCGGTGAGAACGGGGTGGCCTACGCACGGACCGCGGCGACGCCCGCGGATGCGCTCTCGGTGTCGTTCGCCCGCTCGGGATAATCAATCAGTCAGCCGCTGATTCCTGAATGGCCTGACGGTCGACCACAGCTTAGGTCCAGTCGTCGAGCCCGGTCTGGACCAGCGACTCCTCGATGCGCTCGAAGCCGCGCTCGACCTCCTCAGCGGGCACCTCCCACTCCGCCGAGACGTACGCCCGTGCGGCGTCGAGGTCCGGATCGATGTCGAGGTCGAGTTCGTAGTCGTCGGTGACCGGTGGGTCGAAGAAGAGCTCCCGCACCCGGTCGGCGTTGGCCACGTACACGTCTTCGGCCTCCATCACACCCCAGATATCGCCGTGTTCCTTCACGGCTTTCACTGCGGTCTTGGGCCCGTATCCGGTGACCCCCTCGTTGAAATCCGTCCCCATCAGTAGCGCCACGTCGACCAACTGCTCGTAGCTGATGTCGTGTTTCTCGAGGGTTTTCTGGAGGTCCATCAGCTCCGGGTGGCCTTTCGAGGTGAGCTGTCGCAGCGTCCGCGGTGCGCCGAAGGTCATCGTGTCGTAGTCCTCGCTGCCGGCGTAATCGACTTCGCCAGTCGCGGCCATGTGCGCACACTGAGCCTCACCCTCTGCAGGTGCCTCGATGTACGGCACGTCGAGACGGTCGAGCAGCCCGCGTGTGGTCTCGTGAATCGTGTCGGTGAGTCGCTGGGTGCGGGCTTCCAGCCGCGCGGCCTCGACGCTGTCGCCAGCCTCCTCGGCTTCCTGCTTGCGCTCCTCTGCCTTCTTGCGCTGCTCCCGGCGGCGCTCGACCTCGTCGCTCTTGAGATCGGTGACCCCACCGTCGAAGACCAGCACAGGCGTCATGTCGGCCTCAAAGAACTTCGGGAGCCCCTGGACGACGCCGAGGAGGTTCGCAACCTCGTCGCCGTCGCTGGTGGTGTACACCGAGTCGGCGGTGAACTTCACCGTCGTCGTGAGATAGCGATAGAGCCAGTTGTGCGCGTCGACGGCGACGACACTCCCCGACAACTCCGAGAAGGGGATGTCCTCGATGGCCGCGACCGCGCGTAAGTCCGCGTTGCCCATGCCCTCGCTACCGCCCCACTGCGCTTGAAAACCACGGATGTCGGCTGCTGGCTGCAGGCCGCTTCCACGCGGTCACCGGTCAGCGACTCCCGCGCTTCCCTCAGTTGCGGCCGTCGAACGTGGGGAGTCGACCAACGCCGGCGCCGATTCGCCCTCTCTGTCGTCGAGGAACGCGCGTTCCTCAGCATTGAGGTCGCGTTCGTCCGCGCTCATCCGGAACGTGTCCAGCCCGCACTGGTAGGTGACAGCGTCGCGCTCGCCCGGGCGCTCGAGGACGACCTCTGCGAGCCCCGTCTCTCGCCCGGTGTAGACGAACCCTGCCTTGTAGAGCGCGTGGTACGCGAACGGATTGTTGACTGCGATGCGACAGCGTCGGTAGCCCTCGTTCTCGGCGTGGTCGGCGACGAACGCTGCGAGTTTCGGGCCGATACCCTCTCCGCGGCGGTCGCGCCGGGTCGTGATGTAGCGAATCCAGCACACCCCTGGATCTGTGCGGTCCTCGTTGAACGCTGCGGCGGCGACCACGTCCCGCTCGAAGGGGTCGTCCGGGCTCCCGGGCGTTGCGCCCTCGTAGTCCGTCTCGGTCTCGGGCGGGTCGGGCCGCTGCTCGGTCGGGTCCCGGGCCACCGCCTTCCCGGTGTTCGACATCACGAACTTGCCCGCGTAGCTGAACTCCCGGAAGTCGAGCCTGAGTGTTAGGTCGCTGTCAGGCCACCCGAGCAACGCGAACTCCATACGCGCACGAAACGGCTGGATGCTTATGAGACTGTCTCCGTGAAGAACTCCTCCCCGAGGGTTCACCGTCGAAGCAGACGTTCCACCGGCTCCTGGCCAACTATCCCTACTGGCTACTCGAGTTTCGGTACCGAACGAGAGTTGAAGCTTCGGCACAACGGAGTAGCCAATGACCAGTCGACATGGCCCCGGCGACATCACGTTCTTTGACCGGTTCGCCCGGCTCTACGACCCGTTGATGCCGGCCAGTAGCGCCAAGGACTTCGCGGACGCGTTTGCGTTCGCCGACCGTCCGGTCCGCCGCGTGCTCGATCTCGCTGGGGGGACCGGTCGGGTCGCGGACGCACTCGACGCTGTCGGCTACGAGGCAATCGTTGCAGACCTCTCCAAACCGATGCTCGGGGAGGCACGCGACCGGGGGCTGGAGACAGTCCAAGGGGACGCATCGACACTCCCGTTCCCAGATGACTCGTTCGACGCTGTCGTCATCGTCGACGCCTACCACCACCTGCCTGCACAGGCGGATGCGCTCGCCGAGGCGGCCCGCATTGTTNCTCCCGATGGCGTCGTCGTGATTCGGGATTTCGACCCCACGACGGTGGTCGGTCGGCTCATCGAAGTCGCCGAACTGCTGTTCGGGATGGGGTCGCAGTTCGCGGATGCCGACGAAGCGGCGGCGGCGCTCAGCGGTGCTGGGCTCCACTCGCGGGTCCTGGGCCGCGGGACGACCTACACGGTCGCAGGTCGGCGGCCCTCGGAGTGAGGAAACGAAGCAGTCAGTACGGAGGAGCAGATATCCGAGAGTGTGAGCGATTCGTTCATCTCCGAGCGGGTGGACCGCGCGGCCGCGCCGTTGGCCGTCGGTGACCTGCTCGTCATCCTGGCGGTGATTACGGTCGGCATGCAGAACCACGGCACCCTGACGGGGGCCGTCCCGCTCCTCACGACGGCAGCACCGTTCCTGTTCGGCTGGGTGTTCGCGAGCGTCCCAATTGGCGCGTACTCTTCGGGTGCGGCCGAATCCGCGAAGGCGGCGGTGCCGCTGGCCATCCGGTCGTGGATTCCCGCAGCGCTCGTCGGTATCGTGATTCGTGGGGCCACTCAGTCCGCGTTTGACGTTGGGCTCGGCGTCTTCATGGCCGTGATGGTGGTGACTGGCTCAGTTGCGTTGGGCGTCTGGCGGTGGGTGTTCTTCACGTTCCGGTAGCCCGTTCTCCCTGTTCTCGACCGGAGTCACAATCTCTTTGCGCGCTCACCTCGCAGGCTTCAGAAATGAGTACACAGGACGGCATCGACTACGGGGCGCGCGCGAAGGCGGAACTGGGCTTCTCCCGCTGGTGGCAGATCATCGCGGCAGCCGTGATGATGGGACTCATTTCGCCGTATCAGTACGTCTGGTCCTCCATTGAGGGGCCGCTCTCGGCCGCGCTATCGGTCGACGCAGCGGCAATCGGGCTGGTGTTCACGCTGTTCGTCATCTTCCAGGCCGGCTCGCAGGTGCCGGTGGGCTGGTGGCGTGACCGCCGCGGGCCGCGCGCACTGACGCTGATTGCGGGGGTCCTCGCCGGCGGTGGCTATCTCGGACTGGCTGTCGCGACCTCTGTCTGGCAGCTCTATCTCTACTACTCGATTGGGGCCATCGGCGTCGGTATCGTCTACACCGTCGCGGTCAACACCGCGCTGAAGTGGTTCCCCGACCGCCGTGGCTTCACCACGGGACTGGGGACGATGGCGTTCGCGGGCGGCTCTGCACTCGTGGTCCCCTACGTCCGGGCGAACGCGACGGTTACGGGCTACAGCGATGTGCTGACGAACATGGGGCTGCTCATCGGGGTCGGCATCCTCGTCGGCGCCCTGGTGCTACAAGACCCGCCGACGGACTGGCTCGACGACGTCGAGGAGGAAGCCAACGAGAGCGACGCGGAGATTCTGGGTGGGAAGCAGTACGAGTCTGGAGAGATGCTCCGCACGTGGCAGTTCTGGCTGATGTACGGGATGTTCGTCGCCGTCTCCGGGGCGGGGCTGATGCTGACAGCGAAAATCGTCTCCTTCGCGGCTGCGGTCGGTCTCACGGAGAACATCGGCACGCTCTCGGCGACTGCGCTCCCCATCGCGGGCGGCGTCGGCCGGCTCATCATGGGCGAAGTATCGGACCGTGTCGACCGCGAACGCGCGATGTTCGGCTCCTTCATGCTNTGCGGGCTGGGACTGCTCGCGGTGGTCTACTTCGGTGCTTCCGGTATGGAGTACGCTTTCATCGGCGCCGTCTTCATCGCGACGTTCTTCTGGAGCCCGCAGTACACGCTGTTCCCGTCAGTCGTCGGTGACTACTACGGGCGCGAGCACTCCTCGGCGAACTACGCGTTCCTCTACTCCGGCAAGATGTGGGGCGGCCTCTTCGGCGGCGCCGTCGCCGGCCTCCTCGTCACCGCCCTCAACTGGGAGACCACGTTCATCATCGGTGGCGTACTCGCCATCACCGCCGGCGTCGCCGCGCTGGCACTACGCCCGCCGCGGAACTGACGGTTCGGACACTCGACTCTTTTTATTCGGTCTGTGTGCGTGTTTTGAAACGAACTGCCACTGGGCACGGTATCTGGCTCGTTCTCTTCTTTCTCCTCGTTTTCCACCGACGGCAAATACTGTTTAGGCGTTCGGCTCCTATCTCGGCGTATGACCGAGACTCTGTTCCTTCGGAGCGACGAGGTCGATGATCTCGCTGGCCCCGCAGCATTCGTCGATGCCGTCCGTGACGCCTACCGACAGCGCGGCGAGGGTGCTGCGGCCGAACCCCGCACCAAACTCGGGAGTCAGGACCCGCCGGGAATGCTCACCACCTACGGGGCAATTCTCCCCGACACGGGCGCGATGGGAGGGTACATGTACTCCGCGGGGTTCGGCGCGCGCGACGCCTGGTTCACCACACCGCTGTTCGATTCCGAGTCGGGCGAGCCGCTGGCAATGGTCGACGGCGCATCGATGAACCCGTACAAAACCGGNGCGACGGGCGCTGTCGGTGTCGACGCGCTCGCTCGGGAGGATTCGACGGACGTGGCCGTTATCGGCTCGGGCGCACAAGCCCGCGGCCAACTCAAGTGTACTGCCGAGGTCCGTGACCTCGAGCGGGTCTGGGTCTACTCACCCACCAAAGAGAACCGTGAAGGGTTCGCGGGCGAGATGAACACGGAGCTCGACGCCGCTGTCGCCGCTGTCGCGTCCTCGGCCGCGGCTATCGAAGGAGCGGATATCGTCATCACGGCCACGAGCGCCGCCGAACCGGTGTTCGACGGCGACAACTTGGAAGACGGCACCCACATCACAGCGATGGGCCAGTACGACCCCGACAAACGCGAACTCGATACGACCACCATCGAGCGCGCGACGTACGTGCCGGACCTCCGGGCCCGTGCGACCAAAGACGCCGGCTCGTTCATGCACGCGCTGGAGGCGGGCGTCGTCGACGAGGACCATATCCACGCCGAACTTGGGGAGGTCGTCGCCGGCGAAGCGCCGGGCCGCGAGAGCGACGAGGAGATTACCGTCTTCGACTCCGGCGGCACCGGAATTGAGACGGTCGCAGGTGCCTACCTCCTCTACGAACGCGCGAAGGAGGAGGGGCGCGGTGAGACTATCGACTTCGCGCCGGCGAGTGAGGCGCTCACCGGAGAGTAACAGCAACACGTTCTCCCGTTGGCCGTGTNTTGACCGGTCAGTTCAGTCGGTATCGTAACAGCGCAGCAACACCGCCGAGGTTCGAGAGCTGTTCACCTGGGGCGAACTCGGAGGAGAACACGACTACCTCGCCACCTTTCTGCTCGACGCTCTCGACGATTGCGTTGGCGTCGACGTCCCAATCACCTTCGCCCTGGCGCTCCTGGCGGAGCCGTTCGTCCACGACCAACAGCGTTTCGACGGCGCCGAACTCGGCGGCCTCGGCAGTTTCTTCCACGCCGTAGGTGGCTTTCTCGCCGGTCGCCATCCGTTCGGTGAGTTCGTCGATGAGTTCGCTCTCGCGGGCGATGCGAGTCTGGTCCTGTACCTCCTCGACGGCGCCACGTTTCAGCACCTCGTGGACGCCGCGGTCGCCAGCAGCAGCGGTGTCGACCGTGGTCGCGATCCGCTCGGTGACGTCGGGGTACTCCTCTTTGAGGAAGTCGTGGGCGTCCTGCTTGGTGAACCCCGGTCCGGCGAGGATGATGGCCTCGGCGTCGACGTGCTGGAGCGCGGAACCGAGTTCCTCGAACAGCCGTGCGCGGGGCTGGGCGTACTCCCCTTTCCCTGTGGGTGCGGTGATGGTGGCGTACTCATCAGTGCCGTACTGCTGGACGGTGTGGATATGGGCCTCTCCTTCTTCGACAGTGACGATGGCCACGTCTGGGGCGTCGGTGGCTTCTGCGGCTTCCTCGATGCGGTCGCGTTGGTCCGGCTTGAGGAACTTCTCGATGGTGATCTCCTCGTGGGTTTCGACGTTGAGTGTGTGGTGGAGGCCCAGCTGGTCCTCCCGTGAGCAGGACTCGATGACGCCGCCCACCCGGAGCCGATTGGCGAAGCGGGCGAACTCCACGTCTTCCACCCCGAGGGTGATGTGCAGGTGTTCTCGCTCTCCACCGGTGTCACGCATCTGGTCGTCGGCACGCTGGATGCGGCGGGTGGTGTCGCCCTCGACCAGGTCGCCTGGTTCCAGGACGTGCGAGAGATGCCAGAGGTCGTCGACGGTTTCGGGGACGAGCGTCACCCGGTCACGGCCCTCCGCGCCGTGGCCGCGCTGAACGATTCGCATACTCGAAGCTGGGTCGCGAGGGGGACGACTCTTTCCCTCTCGGATTCACAGCCACGTAGGCCACATATTGTTACCAGTTGTCGATATCTGGTGCCTCCGGCAACTGCGTAAACAGCCACTAGAAGGTCACTCCGTCCTGCTTACGGGGTTCCGCCGTTAGACGTGACGGCAGAACACGACAAGAAAGCTTATGCCGGGGCCGCATTTACCGAACGATGGACGCCGAAGCGTCACTCGGGTAGGGGTACTTGATGACGCTCCGGCCCATTCATCTTCGCAGTATTCAGGGTCTTGAGCGACCGCTAACACCTATGGAGTTTCACGACTGGGAGCCCGTCTACGAACATATCCTCGCAGATTTCGGCTTCGACCGTACAGCCGACGAGCGTGCTCGGGACCTGCTCGCCGACCTGACCGAGCCGTTCGACCTTGACCGACTCTCCGGGTTCGAGGGAGCAACAGTGGCCGTCGCCGGTGCAGGCCCGAACCTTGCTGAAGAGACCGGAATCGCGGCCGAAGCGGACCGTGTCGTCGCCGCATCCACGGCAGCTGAGGTGCTCACAGATGCTGGCGTCACGGTGGACCTCGTGGTGACGGACCTCGATAAGAACCCGAATTCGCTGGCGGCGATGAGCCACGACGGGACGCCCGTTGCCGCCCACGCACACGGCGACAACATCTCCGCGGTGGAGGAGTGGATCCCGCAGTTCTCGAGTGAGGCGCTCATCCCGACGACGCAGGCCGAGCCAAGCGGCCCAGTTCAGAACTTCGGCGGGTTCACTGACGGCGACCGAGCGGCCTTCCTCGCGGATGCTCTCGGCGCAGCAGAGCTTCGCTTCCTCGGGTGGGCGTTCGACGACCCGACGGTCGGGGAGACGAAGGCGAAGAAACTCACGTGGGCCGAGCGCCTGCTCTACTGGCTGGAAACCCGGCGTGACGAACGATTCGAGCTGCTCGACGGTCGGCGCGCAGAGCTCACGCTCCCGACCGAGTCGCGGTAGCGGTTAGGAATCTGCATCCGTCCCGAGTTCCCCAACGAGTGCAGCGACGCCCTGGTCCTCAAGCAACTGGTCGACCCACTCCGCACGGTAGCCAGCGACGTCGACAGCGTATCTGCGCCAGAAGGACTCGTCGAAGGAGGCGTCGTCTGGGACGGACGCAAACTCGTCGTCGGTCGGTGGGGGGACCGCCATACCGATTCACTGGTCCCAAACCGCTTAATCGATACGGACGTGTGGCTGACGGTGATTACTCGACGCCAAGTAGCTTGCTCCCACCCGGTGGGAGGAACTCTTGGATGCGGTCTGCACTCGCCACTTTTCGGACGAACGTGTGGTCCGTAAACCGCCCTTTGAACTCACGGTAGCATTTGACGGCAGCGTCGTTCTGGGCGAACTTCCCGGGTTCGAGCCGGATTGTGGTCGCCGCGTCCGGTTCGATAGCTGCAGGCGGGCCGCCGATGACCCGAGTTTCGTTTTGACAGGTGATTCCGACCGCAACCTCGCAGTTGATACCGTTGAAATACTCCCGGTCGCCGCGTATGGCGAAGCCACCTTTCTCGAGATACTCGCCGGACTCTGGCGTTTTGCTCACTTGGTCGGGGTCGACCATGTAGGCGTCACCGGCGCCGCGGCCATCCTTCCACACAGAGGAGTACGAGACGGCGAACTGAGCGGCTTCCTGGAGCGTTGCGTCGGGGAAGTCGACAGGGCTTGCGGCCTCTGACGGACCGCTGGCTTTCAGCAGCGTGACCGGGCCACCGTGGGCCTGTGTGTGGAAAAAGCGGTCATGCTTGTCGAGATATTTCTTCACCAGGGCTTCGTTCTGGTCGGCGTTGCGCCCGCCGATGACGAGGTAGCCGTCGCTGGTGCGGAACCAACGGAACTCCTCGTACCAGTGTTCTGGCTGTCGAATGGGGATGTCCTCGCGGGTGAGCCAGTCGACTTCCTCCTGTTCCTCGTCGGGGTCGGGTTCGGGTTCGGGGTCGTCTTCGGCCTCCCACTCCTCACGGCGCTGCTTGGCAGCCTCCAGCCGTTTGCGGGTGTCCTCGATGGCCTCGCGAGCACCCTCTTTCTTGCCCTCAACGCGTTTGGCTTCCCGGTAGAGTCGGTCGGCGTTCTTCTCGACGCCCATCGAGGCATCGAGCGTGATGCGGTGGTCGTCGAGTTCGATGGTGACCATCCCTTTAGCACTGTTCACGTCGACGACGGCTTCGGCGGCAGGGATTCCTTGCTCTGCACCCTGGGCCAAGGTTTCTTGGATCTCGTCCCAGCCATGCTCCTGTTGGCGGGCCTGCTGAATGGTCGAGAGCACCTCGTCGACGAGCTCGTAGCGCTCGTAACAGAGTTCAGCCTCGCGCCGGCGCTGTTCAGCCTCCTCCTCGAACCCCTCGATGGCGCCCTCCTGCTGCTGGATGATGCGTTTTTCCTTCTCGATGTCGGCCTCGAAGTCGGGGCGCTTCCGGCCACCGCCTTCCTCTTCACGGCGCTCCTGGTGTGTGAGCCGGTAGAAGTACTCGTCGAGCGCGGCGTTGAACGAGTCGAACGCAACGCTGAGCAACTCCGACCGCTCCTTGAGGGCGACGGGGCTCACGTCGACGACCTTCCCGCGCTCTGTGAGGGACTTGTCGTCGTCGTCACTCTCGCCGTCCGTTTCCTCGACGTACACTCGCGGGTCGAACTGGCCGCTGGTGAGTGTGTCCGCGAGCGACATCAGTTCGCGGTGGACGGCGCGGTACTCTGCTTCGCCAGCGTCCTCGATATCCATCGCCTTCTCGACGCCAGCGCGGCGACAGAGCTCTTCGCCCCAGAAGCCGCCGAGGTTGAGTTGGGTAGCGACAGTCCGGACGACGTCGGTGTCGGAGTCCTCCATCCGGGCCTCGAGTGCCTCGTAGCTCATTTCGAGCGGGTTCAGCCGTGACTGCGGGAACCCGTAGGGTGTGCCTGGGGCGACGGTACGGGACTTCAGTCGGACGGTCTCCAGCGACCGCACGACTTCGCCGTTGCCGTCGAGGACGGCCACGTTGCCGTCTCCGAACAGTTCGACCACGAGCGTCGTGTTCTGGTCGGGGCGTTCGAACTCAAAGACCAGGATCCGGTCGAACTCGTACTGCTCGACCGACACCAGGTCTGCGCTCTCGATGCGGCCCCGAAGCATCATCGCGAACTCCGGGGGTCGTCCCGGGGCGTCGGGGACGTGCTCTTGTGCGGCGACGTGGGCACGTTTGGTGTCGCCCACCTCGATGAGTAGCTCCACTCGACCCCGGTCGAAATCCCGGAGCTTCAGCCGCAGTAGGTCCTCGCCGTAGAGATACGCCTTGTCGAGCTTGGCCCCCTCGTAGCGGGAGAGCTCGGTGGCGAGCGCCGCGAGGTCGACGCTCGAAAGTTCACGTTTCGGCTCCATACATCCGAATTCTGGGGCGAACGGGAAGGGCGTGTCGTTCGACGGCGCTGGTCGGCCGTCGAAGGGCGTGTCGCTCGGCGGCGCTGGTCGGCCGTCGAAGAGCGTGTCGCTCGGCGGCGCTGGTCGGCCGTCGAAGAGCGTGTCGCTCGGCGGCTGGCCGTTGCCGCCGACCCCCTCTCGTTCGACGGCTGGCCGTTGCCGCCGAACCCCTCTCGTTCGCCGATTGGCAGGCATCGCCGAACACTGCTCGCTCGGCGGCTCCGGTTTGTGCTACTCCACCAGCCGTCGGAGCCCCGCACCGGTTGCGAAGCCGACAGCGCCGACGCCCACAGAGGAGATGGTCCTAACCGTGAGGGCGGTGTTCAGATACGGACAGAAACTGGCTGGCCGCGCTCGGCGTTTCAGCCGGCATCCCTGGTGGATTGTAAGGGCGAGGCGTCTCGGCGAACTCCGGCGAAGTACGCACGAGAGCGAGCAGCGCGAGCGAACGCGCGCAGCGAGTCGCGGGAGCCGAGACAGCCGAGGGCTTTCAGCTGTTCCCACTAACTCCACCGCTGGAAACTGCGTATCTGAACACTACCGTTAGAGCAACTTCGAGACGTACGGGCCGTCCTGGTGATAGCCCAGTTTCTCACGGTAGTACTCCCGGACACCGATCCCTGAGATGATGCTCAGCTTACCGTAGCCGCCTGCGGCGGCCAGTTGCTCGGCCTTTTCGACCAACCGCTGGCCGTAGCCACGGTGCTGCCAGTCACCTTCGTCGGTGCCGTCGAACGTCGCCGGCGAGCCGTAGACGTGAAGCTCCCGGACGAGGGCGGCCCCTTCCAGTTCACGGCGCACGGGGTCGTTGGGGAACCGGAGCCGGCAGAACCCGACGAGCAGGTCCCGAACTGGGTCCTCGAAGGAGATGAAGTACTCCGTCCCGCCGCCGGCCTCGTACTCCATCACATCCAACTGAATCTCTGCAGGGTCGGGGTCCGCCTCGTTGTGCCCGACTTCTCGTGCGCGAATATCCCGAATCGTGTAGCCTTTCTCCTCGGCCCGCTGCTGGGCCAGTTGGCGGAGATTCGACTTCCACACGCCGCCTTCGATGAAGTCGGCGGGGATGTCCCGTTGGACGCGCTGGAGCCGGCAGTACTTCGGAATCTCGTTCATCGCGTCGGCGACGACGTCCGCGGCCGTCTCGTTGTCGAGGGGGTCGAAATCCTCGCGCTTCCACATGTCGTAGACGCGGGTGCCTTTCACGACGAGGGTCGGGTAGATTTTGAGGTAGTCCGGTCGCCAGTCGGGTGAGTCGAACAGTTGCCGGAAGTCCTCGCGGCACATTTCTTGGCTCATGCCGGGTTGCCCGGGCATCATGTGGAAGCCGACTTTGAACGCGGCGTCGCGCAGGCGGCGGTTCGCGTCGATGCTCGCTTGGGTGCCGTGGCCGCGGTGCATCTCCCGGTTGATGCGTTCGTAGGTGGTCTGGACGCCAACCTCGACTTTGGTGCCGCCGAGGTCCAGCATCCGGGTTATCTGCTCGGGGTCACACCAGTCGGGCTTGGTCTCGAAGGTGATGCCAGTCACCCGGATATCGCCAGTCTCGTTTCGGGAAATGACGTCCTCGAGATATTCGAACTCGTGTTTCTCGGGTGGCTCGGCAAAGCTCTGGGTCTGACTCGGCTCGGGGTTGGAATCGAGATCGTACTCGTTCATCGCCTGCAGCGCTCGCTTGACGAACCACTCCTGGTAGTCGTGGCTGCGTGCGGTCATGGTGCCGCCCATCAGGATGAGTTCTGCTTTGTCGACGGGGTGGCCGATAGCCCGGAGCTGTTCGAGGCGGAGCGTGACCTGCCCGTAGGGGTCGTAGTCGTTCTGCTCGCCGCGGGCGGCCGCGGGTTCGTGACCGGTGTAAGACTGCGCAGAGGAGAAATCCGAGGCCGGGCCTCCAGGACAGTAGAGACACTTCCCGTGTGGGCAGAGGTGCGGCGACGTCATGATGGCGATGGGTGAGACGCCCGACGCGGTGCGAACGGGCTTGCGGCGGACCACTTCCTTCACGTCCTCACGCCAGCCGTCCGGGGCGTAGGAGAGGATATCGCCGTTCGTCGGGACTTTGGGCGCCCCGAGGGTGCCACAGACCTCTCGCTTTGCGGCCTCCAGGTCGTCGCGTTCGAGGTCTTCCTCGATGATGCGGCGGCAGAGCTCCTCGCAGGCGTCGACGAAGGCGGGCGGGTCGGACTCGGCAGCGTCCGTGCTCATTACTGTTTGTTGGTCGGTTTTTGCGGTTAAGGGTGTCGGGTACGAGGCAGGAAAACCCGAACGACCGACGGGAGAGAGGGGAAAACTGCCTCGAAACGCGAGGTGGGAGCGCAGCGACCGCCGAGTGACGGTGTGGTCTGGGACGCGTGGAAAACCCGAACGACCGACGGGAGAGAGGGGAAAACTGCCTCGAAACGTGAGAGGGATCTCGAACTCACGGTTCGTACTGAACGGCTACCGGAACCGCGAACGGCACCGCGGAGTTCCCTTGACCTCGGAGGACCCGCACGGCACTGCGATGGTCTTCCCCTCATCCTCCCCACGCGGGTGCCGGTCGTCGGCACCCACGAGCGTCCACCGCCACCGACTGCTACCCCTGTCGGCAGGAAGCACGTTCCGTCGGCCCAACCCCTCAGAGATGCGCTTTCAAGAACGACCCAAAGTCGGCGGAGTTGCCCATGTCCTCGCGGAGCAGACCAAGCGCACGCCGTAGCGAGCCGTGCTCTGCGAGATAGGTCACTCCCACGGCGGACTTCATCGCGTTAGCGACTGGGCCAGTGAACACCTGGGGCCCGAGTTGGGCCACCGCGTCGTCCCCGACCGAGATGAGCCAACCAGGCGTCTCCCAGTTCCACTGCTGGAGGTCGACGAACTCGGTATCCCCCGCCTCGGCGGAGGCCACGACGTTTTGTGCGGCTGTGTCGGCGGCCCGAATCGCTGCGGAGGCGCTGGCCGGAACCGGCTCGCCGTCGGCGTCGACGATACGGGCCGCGTCACCCAGCGCGAACGTATGGTCGTCCAGTCGGAGGTCCGCTCGGACCTCGGGTCGATCACCACCCATCGCCTGGTTGCCGCGGATGCCGCCAGTCCAGACGAACTGGTCGTACTCGATTGCCTCGCCGCTCTCCAGGTCGATAGTCGTCTCGTCAGCACTCGTGACTGTCGTGCCGGTTCGTACGTCGATGTCCAACCCTTCCAAGGCCGCTCGAGTCGCTTCTTGGAAGTTCTCGGGGAAGTTCGGAGCCACGTGGTCGAACTGCTCGAGCAGCACCACGTCGATGGCGTCGGCGGCGTCGCGTTCACGGGCCATCGTTGCCAGTTCGCCGGCCACTTGGACGCCGGAGAGGCCGGCACCGCCGACGACGACCGTCCCGGTTTCTGGCGAGTCTTTTGCTGTCGTCGAGTCGGCGTGCCCGTAGCGGTCGATAACCGCCTCGAACTCCTTGCGGACCGTTGCGGCGTGTTCCAGCCGCTTCAGCGGTGTGGCGTGCTTCTCGACGCCCGGGATGCCGTAGTACGCGGTTTCGGCGCCGAGTGCGACCACGCAGTACTCGTAATCGAGGGTTTCGCCACCGTCGAGTGAGACAGTACGAGCGTCGCGGTCGAGTCCTGTCACACTGGCTTCTCGAACCGTCGCCCGGTCCACCAGTTCCCTCAGCGGGATGGCGATGTCGTTGACGTAGCTGGGGTTCCGCACAGCGCGGTGGAGTTCGTGTTGCACCAGGTGCTCGCCGGTATCGTCCACGAGCTCGAGCGTGGCCGTCTCCGGCAGCCGCCGCTCCAGTTTCTTGGTCACGAGGAGGCCGGCGTAGCCGCCGCCGAGCACTACGATGTTCATACATATTGTTGGAGCGCTGGGGGCAAAACGGTGTGCACGGCGTCACGCCGGTCGCGGTTCGGGGCGTCGCCTCGAACCTGACCGCGTATCGGTTCCCGTTCGAGCAGATTCGCGACCAGCCCGTGGAACGAGCCGTCGTCCTTGGCGTGAACTGCCTGTATCGTCCGGCCCCCTCTGGCCCCAACGCGCCCCATTTCTCCTTCACTCCGTGCCACTGGGGCAAAAGTTACTAGAGTGTTACATGCAGGACCCTCGTTGTAGGGGGGCGTCTAACCGTCCAAATCCGTCGTTTGAGAGTCGTCTCTACGAGACGCCCTCACTCGCGGAAAACTGCTCGTGCGCCTCTTCGTCGATGATATCTTTCAGCTCGTGGGCCACCTCGTACACATCTTCGTAGCCAGTGTAGAGCGGTGCGGGACAGATTCTGACGACGTTCGGCCGCCGGTAGTCGACGACGACGCCGCGTTCACGCAGGGCTTGACTCACCCGGTCGGCGTCTGGATGCTCGACTGCAACGTGGCCCCCGCGTCGGTTCCTTTCTCGAGGGGTGCCGACTGCGTACTCGTAGCCGGCCTCGGCCAACTCATCGACGAGTCGCGCGAGCAGATCAGTCAGTTCCAGAGTTTTCTCGCGGATACGGTCGATTCCTGCCTCGTCGAGCAGGTCCAACGACCCCTCGAGCGGCGCCGCCGAGAGCATCGGCACCGTTCCCACCTGCCACGCGCCCGCAGCGGGCTCGGGGGTGTAGGTTAGGTCGAGGTCGAACTGACTCTCCTTCTCGTTGCCCCACCAGCCCGGAAGTGCCGGCCGGAGGCCGTGGTAGCGTTCGTTGACGTAGAGCCCGGCAATCGCTCCCGGGCCGGCGTTGAGATATTTGTAGGAACACCAGACGGCGAAGTCGACGTCGGCAGCAGAGAACTCGTGTGGCACCGCCCCCACTGAGTGGGCGGCATCGAAGCCAGCCAGCGCGCCGTGCTCGTGGGCCAACTCTGTCAGTCCCGCGACGTCGAACAGCTGTCCGGAGCGGTAGAGCACGGTCGGCATGAACAGAATACCGACGTCCTCGTCCATCGCCGCCTCGATATCCGCCTGCGCGATTGTCCGACCGTCCCGACTCTCGACAAGTCGGAGGTGCTCGTCGGGGTCAAGGCCACGCTGCTCGAACTGCGCCCGGATCGCGTAGTGGTCTGTCGGAAAGTCCAGTTCGTTGGCGACGACGACGGTCCCCGAGGCGTCGATGGGTGAGTCCTCGACGGCTCCTGGTGTCTCGGCGACGTGGTCGAGAAACGTGCCGATGAGCGTGTGGATGTTGACTGTCGTGGAGTTCGCGATGACCACTTCGTCGCTTTCGGCGCCCACGTAGGGGGCGAGTCTGGACCCGAGATACTCAGCATACTCCCACCAGGGCTGTTCGCCGTCGGTCCACCCTTTGATACCGCGTTCGCGCCACTCCGCAACGACGCGGTCCAGCGTGCGTTCGGCGTCCTCGGAGACAGGTCCGAGGGAGTTGCCGTCCATGTACTGTTCACCGGGGACCTCGAATCGCTCGCGAAACGGGGCGAGCGGGTCGTCCTCGTCGCGGGCGGCCACGGCATCGCGGGAGACCGAGAAGACGCTCATGTGCGAGCATTCCACGGCGCAGACAAAACCGTTGTCACCCGTAGGGAGCTACTCCGCAGCGAGGGTAGCGTAGGCGTCCCACGACGGNTCCCGTGGCGGCTCGGTCCACTCCACACCACGGAAGGAGACCCCAGACCCGGCGACCACCTCGCCAGCGAACCCGACGGGCGTCCCGCGGGCCTCGAGCGCAGCGCGAACTGCCTCGGCGTCCTCTGGTGAAACGGCGGCGACGAGCGTCCCCGACGTCGTCACCGTCCACGGATCAACTTCGAGCGCTTCACAGACAGCCTCGACGCCCGGCCGAACCGGCACATCCTCGGGGTCGATGTCGAAATGCACGCCGGCGCTCCCCGCCATCTCACAGAACGCGCCGAGGAGACCGCCCTCTGTGGCGTCGTGCATCGCTGACACGTCGCCGGCTTCGGCGGCGGTTACGGCGTCGCGAACCAATCGAACCTCCTCAAGCCGTTCGGCTGCCTCGGCCACGGTGCTGGCGTCGAGTCCGCGCTCGCGAAGCGCTTCCGGGTAGAGTGAGGCGAACAGCCCCGTCGTCTCGACGGCTGGCCCGCGCGTGACGAGCAGTGTATCGCCGGGACGGGCGCCGTCCGGTCGAACCACCGTCGCTGGGTCACAGACGGCCATCGCCGTCGCGGCGCCAACCCAGGGGTAAGAGGCCCCCGGATACTGGGCGGTGTGGCCGGTGACGATGGTGGTCCCGAGGTCGCGGCACTCGGCGTCGATAGCGCTCCAGAGCGCGTCGAACTGCTCGCTCGTCGTGGACGCTGGGAGCGCCAACGAAATCGCGAGATGGGTTGGCATGTTCCCGCTGACTGCAACGTCCGAGAGGACGATGTGGAGCGCGAAGCGCCCAGCGCGTTCGAACCCCAGTTCGGGCAGGATTGACACGGGATCTGTCGCCATCGCCAGCCCGGTTCCGNCGAGGTCCAGCAGGCCAAAATCGACGCCGTGNGACGGNCCNAGNGCNACGTCTTCGCGGTCGGCGCCCAGCCGCGGCGCGACGTGCTGGCTGAAGAACGCACGGTCGACTTTCCCGCGGTCAGTCATGGTTCGGCCTGGCTCGCCGCGTGCCATATTCCTGCCGGCATCGCTCTACCCGCGCAGCCTGAGCGCGCAGGCAGCGATCGGCCATCAGCCCGCCGTCAGAGACCTTTCGTCTCCGTGGTCTGTGTCTGCCGGTGCCGTATCAGGAATCCCGGCGTTCTCTCGGCTCTGACTACCGAGGGACTCTACGCGGACTCCAGAACCGGCCAAAAATCGAACAGTGGGTTCGTCGTCTCCATCCTCAAACAGATCGCTGAGCGCGACAATATCGAGAACGGCGACGAAGTTTGGTGGACCGACGACGGCCTGGAGTTCATCCTGCCGTCGGAGATGTAGCGGCTCGCTCAATTTGTTCGTGGAGAGAACCACCATTTCACCGGTTCCCGTGGATTATCTTCTGACTTTCACCTATTCGGCGGGCATCAAATCCGCCCCCGTTCGTTCAGCTCAGAGTAGTCCGTCGTCAGTTTCAGTCCCGGTCGGCGTCGGCGACGCCGTAGGTGTCTCCGTCGGCGTGGGGGTAGGTTTCGCGGTTGGGCTCTCTGTCTGCCCACCACCGTTCTCTGTTTCTGTCGACGTCTCAGTCGGCGTACCACTGTCCGTCTCGGACCCCGATTCGTTCGCTCCTTTCGTCCCGAACATGTCCGTCTCGATGGTCTGCTCGTACGTGTCCAGCGGGATGCGCGTGGTGCCGCCGCCGATGGCGGAGAAATCGACCTGCGCGTAGAACTCGACTTCGAGGTGGGTGGTCTGGTTGTTCTGGAGGTGGGTCACCCACCACTCGTCGAGATTCTCGTTCTCGAGCAGCGTTGTGGCGTGAACCGTCTCCAGCTCACCCGGCGCAATGGCGGTGGATTTGTCGGTCGAGCCCGCACCCATCACGACATTGTTCATCCTGATTTCGTAGCCCAGATTGGAGATGACGATCGGAGCGGGGTTGGGGTTGTAGAGATCGAACGCCATGTCAATTTCCGTCGTTTCGTTGTCGACCTCGCCCCACGACCCGGATGTGCTGTTGAGCCACAGCACCGGGTCCGAGAGCGCAGGCTGGTTCGCCTCGATGGGGTGGTCCTCGTCGCTGTTGAACGCCGCGATGATGCTCGTGTTGATACTGCGTGTGATCTGTGGCTCGAACGAGCGGTCGAGCATCTCAGACCGGATGGANGCGTCGATGACGAGGCTGGTGTTCTCCCCGTTTCGGACGTGGCTGGCCCACCATGCGGGGAGCTTCTCGTTGGCCATCATCGTTGTGAGCGGGATGGTGCTGTTACCCTGCTGCTCGATTTTGACCCCTTCCCGTCCTCCCGTGGCCATGCGGATGCCGTTCATTTCCACCGCGTAGTCGATAGCGAGGCCGGCCAGCCGGAGGCTAACGGGGTTGGGGTTGGTGATGATGACCTCGCTTTCGATTGTTGTCGCCGTCTCGTTGACGTCGCCGAATCGGTTCTCGACGCCCGCCACAGCGGGGGCGCCGATGAGCCCTGCGGTCCACGCACCGCCGATAGAGAGCGTCAGCACGCCCACCACCGCGGCCACTACTTTCAGGGTCGACGCCGCTGTGAGTTTCCCACCCAGCATGTGTCTCCATCTGGGTTACGGGCTCTTATGGCCTGTGAGGTTGGCAGGATCGAATCAGCGTGCTGCNACGACCGCTCCGCAGACCGAAACGCATGCAACGGGGGACACCCTCTCTCCGGCGTGACGCGACGGCTCTTCGGGACACTCTGCGGGCTGGTCTTCTTCGTCAACTTCGGGCGGGTGGCGTTCGCGCCCTTGGTCGAGCCGCTGCAAGCGGCCTTCGGGGTCGGCCCGGCCGCCATCGGGACGGTGACGACCCTTGTCTGGGTCGGCTCTGCAGTCCCACGGCTCCCGGCTGGCTATCTCCTCACTCGCGTTCCNCGGGAGTGGGTCGTCGTGGGGACGGGAGCGTTGCTCACNGTCGCCGCATTGGCCACGAGTGCTGCGAACTCCCTGCTGACACTCCGAGTCGGCGGCTTCGTCATCGGGCTCGCCTCCGGTGTCTACTTTGTCGCCGCTATCCCGTTAGTCGGGGAACTTATGCCAGGGCAGCGCGGCCGCGCGGTCGGTATCCACGGCACGGCCAGCCAACTGGCCGCCGTTCTTGCACCTGCTGCTGTCGTTGCCCTCCTCGTCGTCGATACGTGGCGAGCGACGTTTTGGCTGCTCGCGGCTGCCGCCGGCCTGTCGACGGTCGCGCTTGCGCTCCTGATTCGCCGTCGTCCCGAGTCAGTCCCCTCGCCACCCGCGGGCGAGCGAGAGTTCACGGCCGCGCTGAGCCACTGGCGAGTCATCCTCGCGGGCATCGCGTTCGTGGCCGGCACGGGGTTGGTCTGGCAGGGCCTGTTCAACTTCTACATCCCCTATCTGACGGAGGCCAAGGGGCTCGACAGCTCGACGGCCAACTCGTTGCTGACGCTGGTGTTCGCCGCCGGCGTTCCCGCGTTCTGGCTCTCCGGCCGCTTGGCCGACCGGCTCCCGCACGTTCCCTACCTGCTCGGGATTAACGCGGGCTTTCTCGTCTGTCTGGTCGCGCTCGTCTTTGCGGACTCGTTGCTCGCAGTCACGGCGGTCACGGCCGTCATCGGGCTGGTCATCCACGGGCTGTTCCCGGCGATTGATACGTACATGCTTGGGACGCTCCCGGCGGCCGACCGCACCAGCGCCTACGCAGTCTTCAGTGGGCTCGCGCTCCTCCTGGAGTCGACTGGCTCCGGCATCGTGGGCTCGCTTCGGGGCGCCGGCTACGCCTTCGATGCGGTGTTCACGGGAGCTGCGGTTGTACTCGCAGTTCTCGTCCTCGGCCTCACGGGGCTCTGGGTGAGTGGTATCGTTCCCACCACAACAGCGTCCGCCGACAACTGACCCGTTCTGCCGTCTAACGGACACAGACCGTTCCTCACTGGGGAGAAGGGTTTTTAGCGTCCGCATGCTATGTTCGCATATGTCCGGGCTCCTCCCGTCCGAATCGGACGCTGTCGCCGCCGAGGATGCGGACGACTCTGGGGGGACACGCTTGCTGTGGCTCGACGACGACGACGCCGAGACGCTGCTCGGTTCACTCTCGTCGGACACCGCTCGGTCGGTGCTCATCACGCTCCACGAGGAGCCGAAAACCGCCTCTGAGCTGGCCGACCACGTCGACACCTCCCTGCAGAACGTCCGTCATCACCTCAACAGCCTCATGGAGGCGGAGTTGGTCGAGACCACCGACACCCGCTACTCGGTCAAAGGACGCGAAATGGCAGTCTACGAGCCGGTCAACGATTCGCTCGTGCTCTGTGTCGGCGACACCGAGGAACGCACCTCGCTGCTCTCCTCACTCCGAAAGTATATCGGTGCTGCTGCGGCGCTGGTGGTGGGGAGCCTCCTCGTGCAGTCGACGTTCGGTCTGGCTCTCCCGGGAACCGAAGGTCCGACCAGCCCCCGCGTTGCGGACTCTGTCGGCAGTTCCGGTGAACTGCTTGGCGTCGTCTCGCCTGGAACTGCGTTCCTCGCAGGCGGGCTCGTCGTGCTCCTGGTCGTGGCGTTGACCACCTACCGGAAGACTCACTGACCAGACCAACCGAGAGAGATGAGGGAACGATACACCGCCGTTGTCTTCGCCGTCGTGATTCTGGTGAGCAGTGTCTCGCTTGCGTTGCCGGGCGCTGGGACCGCCGGGAGCAACCCCTTCGAGAATCTTGACCCTGGCGAGTCGTTGGAGAGTCAGCCTGCGACGGTGGACACTCAACCAGCCGAACACGGTTCGACGTTCGCCAGTATCGACTCCCTCCACGAGGCCGGTGTCGACGGCGAATCCGCCTCTATCGGCGTCATCGGCAACCGATTCGACGCCAACCGCCAGTCGATCGCGGGCGCAGTAACCGCCAGTCGGCAGTTCGGCGGCCGGGGAGCCATCTTCGCCAGTGACCGCCACGACACGGCAGTCGCCGAAATCGTTGTCCGAACCGCACCGAAGTCCGACCTCTATCTGGCCAGCGTCGGTCGAGACGCGAGTCCCGAACGCTACGCCGTAGCCGTCCAGTGGTTGCTCGAACAAGACGTCGACGTGGTCGTCGATTCGGCCAGCTACTTCCCTGCTGACGCCGACGGAATGGACCAGCTGAACGCAGTCGCAGCCGAGGCTGCCGACAGTGGCGTGGTGTTCGTCACCTCGGCGGGCAACTACGCGGACCGGCACTGGCGAGGGACTGCCTCGGGTGAGGGATGGCTCTCGTTCGGTACCAACACAGCCTACAACACACTCGGTGATGGCCCGGTTTCCGGGGACGCCTCGCTCCGACTCTACTGGGAGGGCAACACCGACTTCGACCTCTTTCTCTACCGGAACGAACCCGGCGAGGACACGCTGGTCGCCAAATCAGTGACGAACCAATCCAGTAACGGCACCCACTCGGAGGCCATCGACGTGGCGCTCCCCCGTGGGGAGTACTACGTTGCTGTTCGAGGCGACGCAGTCGCGAACAACACCACTATCGACCTCTTCTCAGCCGGCCACGACCTGTCGGTGACCAGCGAGACTGGTGGGATGGTCGCACCCGCGACGGCCGAGAACGTCATCGCAGTCGGCGCAGTCGACGCCGTAAGTGGGGATGCTCGACCCTACAGTTCGAGCGGGTCCAGTTTGGATATCTTCGCGCCCGACGGCGCGTGGACGCGGGCTGCCGGAGAGTTCTACGGCAGTTCGGCTGCCGCGCCGCTGGTCGCAGGGACGGTCGCGTTGATGGTTTCCCAGAATGAGAGTCTCACGCCCGCCGAGACCCAGTCCGTCCTCCAGCGGACGGCGGTCCATGTAGACGGCCGACTCTATCTCGACACGCCACGTGCGGTCGACACCGTCTCGACTCGCGTCCTCTCGGATTTACCGCGCCCTGCGTGGTTAACCCCCGGAACCGTGAGTGAATCCGTCGGGGATAGTTGGCGGTCTGCTCCGCCGTACGGGAACGAAACTGCCTCGATAGATGAGGACACGGCAACTCCGAATTCGACCCAGAACGCGACAGCCGAACGCGACTGGGAAACCGGGCTGTGACCGATCACGATGCCGTCCAGCAGCGGGTGACGGAGTACTGGGAATGGGTCGCAGTGGCGCTGTTTCTCCTGCTGTCTGTCGACCTCCTCACGTCGCTGTTCGCGGCTGCGGCTGTCGGCGTCGGGGCCGAGGCGAATCCGCTGATGGCGTACCTCCTCGCCCAACCCCTTGAGGTCCTCCTCGGCGTGCATCTGGGAGTGACGGTGCTCGCTGTCGGCTTCTTTGACGGCTTGATGCGGACCTACGTCGCGACGCCCGCCCGATTTCGTCGGCCCTACGGCTATCTCATCGAACTCTGGCTGGGCTTGCTGCTGGCGGTTGGCCTCTCGGTGTTTGCGAACAATCTCTCGGTCATCGTCCTCGGGGCGGGGCTGTTTTAGCGGGTTCAGGAGAGCGCTTCGGGCGGGTCATCGGCGTGGGCACGAACCCAGAGCTCGCCGATCCGTGAGAGCGAGGTGCGGTGGGAGTTGCCGTGTTCTTCCTGTTCGAGATACGCCTTGCCGCCGGGGCCGAGCCGGTCGACGTTGTAGATGACCTTCGAGCGGAAGCTATCGGTGTACTCCTCGTCGAACTCCGCGAGCAGCGCGCCGATGCTCTCGAGACGTTCGTCGACGGCCGCCTCATCGACGTTTCCTTCGGCCACTTCCGAGAGGGTCGAGCGGGCGTCTCGGAGCTCCTCGGCGAGTTCTGTTTCGAGATATTTCTCCGGGGCGGTGTAGTAGGTATGGAGCCGTTCGCGGTCCGCACCCCGTTCGAGGATAATGGAGTGGGCCGCGGTGGCAAGGGCGAAGCTCACCGGGCGGGGTATCGAGGAGACGTTGACCCAGACCTCGCTGCCGGCGTCGAGTTCGGCGTTGATGAGGTCATAGCCCCGCACGAAGGCAGTGTCGTAGTCGTACACGTCCGCAAGTACGAGGCGTTCGGTCTCGGCGCCGAGCAGGTTCTGGAAATCGCCCTCGAGCTTCTCGGCGAGATTCCGGGAGTACTCGACGTTGGCCTCGGAGCCGACCGCCCCCTCCAGCAGCACGACTCGGTCCACGGTGAACTGGTCGCGGATGAGCGGCGCGATCAGCCGGTCGTAATCGAAGCCGACCGGGACGATGTGGGTGGTCATATGATGTTTGTTGATGCGATTGTGGTTAACTGACTAGTTCCGCCCCGCAGTCAACAGCGACCCAGCAACGGTCAGCACCAGCCCCAGCCCCATCCCGACGACGTTCGCGCCCCAGCCGCCGACGTAGCTGCTTGCGAACAGGCCGAAGGCGGGTTCGAGTAGTCCAGCGAGCGCCGAGCCGGCCAGCGGAACCCCACCCACCCACGTCTCGGGCTGGAACACCGTCAGGAGGAAGAAGAGCTGACTGCCGAAGATGCCCGCTGCCAGTCCCTCGCGGCTGGTGCCGTCCCAGTAGAGCGCAAGCATAACGGGCAGCGCGAGCTGGGCGAACCCCCCGAAGGCGGTGTCGCCAATCCGGAAGAGGCTCCACGTTCCCTCTATGGAGCGGTTGTAGAGGCTCATCGCGTAGGTCGCGAGCGCGAAGGCAACGACGCCGACCCGGGCGAGGCGGTCCTCACGCCGCTCGTCCACCTCGTCGGCGACGAACGGCCGGTAGAGGTCCCGCGTGAAGTATGAGGAGCCCGAGAGCAGCATCGAGTCCGAGGAGGACATCATCGCGGCCATCGCGCCCGCGACGACGACGGCAGCGAACCACCCCGGCGTGTATTCCGCGAGAATCGCGGGCAGAATGTTGCCTGACGCGGGCATCTCCACGCCCAGCCCCGCACCCCACGCACCGAGCATGAACGCCGGGACGAACAGCAGGAGCACGAGTATCGGCCAGAGCGCGAACGAGCGCTTGAGCACGGTCTCGGAGTCGCCGGCGAAGAACCGCTGGTTCACCTGCGGGAACATCGTGACGCCGAAGGCAATACCCACTGCCGTCGAGAGGAAGTTCGGCACCGCATAGAAGCCGCCACCCAATCTGAGGAACTCTGGGTTGGACGCTGCGAGCGCGGCTGTCGCTGTCGACGCGCCACCGACCGCGTAGAGCACCCAGAGCAGCGCCGTCCAGACGACCACGAGCATGAACGCCCCCTGGAGGGTGTCGGTCCAGGCGACGCCGCGCATCCCCGCGAGCACGACGTAGAGAATCATAAACCCCGTAATTATCCCCGCACCGAGCCAGTAGGGGACCGCGCCGTTCGTGAGCGCTGCCAGCGCGGAGCCGGCGCCGTCCTGCTGGAGCATCACGTAGGGAAAGAGCCAGAACAGGCTAACGAAGGCGACGCCGCCGCGGAGCCGCGGCGCGTCGAATCGCTTGCCCAGCAGCTCTCCCAACGTAACGTAGCCGTGTTGCTGTCCCAGCAGCCACTGTTTGAAACCGACAACGTACCAGAGCAGCCCGAACAGCACGCCGTCCATCAGCCCCATCACGAGAATCCACTCAGGGCCGAATCTGTAGGCGATATTCGGCCCGGCGAAGAAGGTAAACGCTGAGAGTAGCGTGGCGAACGTCGTGAACAGCAACACGACGGTGCCCAGCGACCGCCCGGCGAGGTAGTAGTCCTCTGCCGTCCGCTCGGTCAGCCGGTAGGCGAGGAGGCCGACCGCCAGCGCCGCCAGGAGGTAGCCGACGACGATAGCGACCTGCAACACGACGCTCACACGCGGTCACCCCCAACCCAGAGCCCCCAGCCCCACTGGGAGAAAACGTAGAAAATCACGGATGTGAGCATCAGCCAGCCGATATGCCACCAGAGCCAGACGGGGAGGCCGGCCACGACGGTCGCATCGCGCCAGAGGAACCACGGGATGGCGAAGGCGACGACAACCGCGAACACCACCGCCCAACCGGTTTTGCGCGTTCGATCTCGCATCGTGAAGCGCCCTTTCCTCCGATAGTTGATAAATATTGGCGAAAACCATCGGACAAAACGATTGAAGAAAATATTCCTTCGGAAACGGCTGCTGAGACGCAGCGGTTGCATAGCGGCGCTCTTCTGGAACGAGCACGTGCCGGGAGCAATCGCCCAGATTCCGGGGTTTCGACGGGCTCGTCGTCGGAAGACGGCTTTCTCTCCCACCCATCGTAGAGCGGGACTCCGTTCGCCAGTACGACAGCTATATCCAGCAGCCTCGCCTCCATTTTCGCGGGCGGCACGCGTCGCCGTTCAGATTACCATTCAGCCCGTTTCGGGCACTCATCATGCAAGACACAGCAAAATATCTCATCCACGCGAAGATCTCGGCCGACGGGGTGGTCGAGCGAAGTGACGTGGTCGGCGCGGTCTTCGGCCAGACGGAGGGGCTCCTCGGCGACGAGTTGGACCTCCGTGAGCTACAGGACTCCTCAAAGGTCGGCCGCGTCGACGTCTCCATCGAGAGCGAGGGCGGCCAGTCCTTCGGCGATGTGACCATCGCTTCCTCGCTCGACAAGGTCGAGACCGCCATTCTGGCGGCGTCGCTGGAGACCATCTCCCGCGTCGGACCCTGCCAGGCACGCATCGAAGTGACGAACATCGAGGACGTGCGGGCGGCCAAGCGCCGCATCGTCGTCCAGCGCGCGAAAGAACTGCTCGCGAACTCCTTCGAGGAGACCGTCCTCACGAGCGATGAACTCCACGACGAGGTCCGGGAGTCGGTCCGCGTCGGCAAGATGGCCGACTACAAGGGCTACCCGGCAGGCCCAAATGTCGCCGATGGCGACGCAGTCATCGTCGTCGAGGGCCGCGCTGATGTGGCTCGCCTCCTGGAGTTCGGCGTGAAAAACGCCGTTGCTGTCGAGGGGACAAACGTCCCCGAGGAGGTCGCAGAGATCACGCAAGAGCGGACCACAACGGCGTTCCTCGACGGCGACCGCGGCGGCCAACTCATCCTGCGCGAACTCGTGCAGGTGGGCGACGTGGACTTCGTCGCCTTCGCACCGGAGGGCGAGTCCGTCGAGGACCTCCAGCGCGGCGAACTGCTCGCTGCGCTGCGTGAGAAAACACCCTATGAAGTCTACGTCGAGGCCCACGAGGTCGCAGATGCCGAATCCGCCCGAGCAGTCGCGACCGGCAGATCGAGCGCCGAACCCACTAATACGGGCTCGAACGAGACCGGCCCGATGGTGGACGCCGTTCGCGAGGGAACGAGCGAGGACACGCCGACCGAATCATCTAACGACCCGACAGAAGAAGCCGCGCAAGCGGATGACGACTCCAGGAAGGGGCGGGGCGGCTCCACGGCTGCTGCTGTTGAACCGGTCGGAGAACGGGAACCGGACGCACAGGCAGAACCCGCTCCGCCGACGCTCGGCGATCACGTCCGGGAAGTCGTCGGCGAGAACCGCGGTTCGGCTCGTCTGCTCGACGAGGAGTTCGGCGTCATCGAGGAGGTGCCGGTGGCCGACGCGTTCGATGCCGTCGAAGCCAGCGATGGCGCCCACGCGCTGATCGTCGACGCCACGCTGGAACAGCCGCTACTGGACGTCGCGTCCCAACGCGGCGTTACCCACGCCGTGGCTGCCGACACCGGCGAGTTCGTCAAGCAGCCAGCGCTCCCCCACGTTCGCCCGGTCGACGGCTTCCTGAACTAACTGCCTGCGCCGCTCTCGCCGTCCGTTTTTGCCGCATCGCTCTCCCCGACGACGTATCGCATCCGGTAGCCAAGGCCCGACTCATAGGCGCCCTGAAGTGATTCTTCCTGTTGGAAGCCCAGATGCCGGTAGAGACGTCGCGCCTCCGCGTTCGCGGCTGCGACGCGGAGGTCGACTGCAGTCCCGTCCGAGAGGCGGTCGAACAGCGCACGAAACAGCCGGCTCCCCCGGCCGTTGGCGCGGAACTCCGGATGCACGACTATCTCGGCGACGTAGACGGGGTCGCTGGGGAACCAGAGAATGTAGCCGACGACGGTCTCGTTCCCACTCTCCGTCTGCGCGGTCGTAACGAGGAGTTCACCGCCGGCGGCTGGTTCGAGAAGCTCTGGGGCGGGTTCGGGGAGCAACTGCTGGAGACGTTCGATTGCCGGCCGGTCGCCGGGGGTCGCGTCCCGAATCACCACGTCAGAATCAGCGCGAGAAGGACGCTGGCGAGTGCGCCGGTGAGCGTCGCCAGCAGATTCACCGCCTCGTTGTTGATTCGGTTACCCTCGACAGTTGCCCCAAGCAGGCTGTCGGCGGTCATGCCGGCGATGCCGCCGGCCGCGATGACGCCCACCGCAACCGTGGTGTCCCCGAGTGGCGAGACGGACAGGACGACGACAGTGAGCAGCCCCACGAGCAGCGCCCCCGCAACACCAGCGAGTTCGCCCTGCCAGGTGACGGCGCCGTCGGTGCCTGGGGGAACGCGCTCGCCCGACGTGACGAGCCGGGGGTTGTCGAACAGCCCGCCGATTTCGCTTGAGAGCGTATCACCCATCGCGGCGGCGAGCGAGCCAGCGAACGCCAGTCGGAACAGCCCGGCATCAACCGGCAGCTCCCCCGCTGCGGCGAAGGCAACGACGGCCCCGAGTGCCACGGCGGAGTTCCCGAGCACGTTGCCTGTACCGCGGGCGCCCTCGTTCTCTTCGGCGACGCCGCGGCGTTTCTTGGCCTCGTAGCGGAACTTCGTGGAGAGCGCGCCGATGCCGTAGAAGCTGATGAGCACGGCAAACCAGCCAGGGCCGCCGAGGACGATGGTGAGGAGACAGAGCAATACGCCCGAGAGCATCCCCTCGACTGAGGCGGTTCCCGTCGTGTAGGTGATGGTCCCGAGGCCGATGGCGACCGCCAGCGCGAGTGCCATATCGAAGACGTGGACTGCCGGGTCGAGCAGGCCGAACACCAGCAACACGACGCCGACGGTGAACACCACCGCGGCGTCGTCACCCTCGAACAGCAGCGAACGCGTGAGTGCGCCGACCAGTGCAGCCAGCGCGGCCTGGAACGCGAACGCCGGAATCGCGGTCATCACCATCGTCCCGGCGAGCGTGGCCACGANCAGTTGGGCCACTGCGGCGGCGAGGAAGGCGGCGACGGTAAAGCCCGAACTCACGAGGAACGGCTCCGGCTGGGTCTCACGCACGGTCTGGGCGCCGAGATTGCCGACAGTGACACTCAGCACGCTGGCGGCGAACGCTGGCAGCCCCATGGTGTAGCGCGGGTCGGNCATCGGTGCGGTCGCGAGGAATGCCAGAACGGCTGCGGCGAGGCTGAACCCCGCAAGGCCGTAGAGTCGGCCCTCCCGGCGGTCGGCGGGGCGCGCGAACAGCTCGAACACCGGGCCTTCGTCGACGACGAACGCGGCTGCGCCAGCGACGAGGAGGAACGGAACGACCGTCGCGGGCCCCAACAGGGGCGCAGCGACCGAGATGGCGGCGACGGCGACGAAGCCACCTTCTCGTGTAAGCCTCCGGTTCACGTCGTCCGGTTCCGGCGACGCGCACTTAACCCTCTCGACACCATGCTGGATCCGAACTGCCAAAATACAGGTCCAATAGCTCCTCTACCTCCATAATTGGCCGGCTCGGCGCTGGCCGGAGGACGAAGGTGTTTTGCGCGGACGCCCCGACAGGTCGGCCGTGGGAGCGTACGACGCCTATCTGGCCCTCCGCCACCGACTCCGGGAGACGGATGGTCCCAAGCACGTTGCGCTGGTCATCACCGAGCGTGACCTGCTGGAGCAGGGGGCCTACGAGACGCTCTCCTCGTTTCTGGGCTGGGCGTTCGACTACGGCGCCGAACGGGTCACTGTCTCCGTCTCGGTCCTTGACGAAGCGGTCGTCCCGACGCTGGAGCGGGAACTCCAGGCTGTCGACAGCCCGCGACCAGTCGCTGTCCGTGATTCCGAAAGTAAGGAACGTGCAGATGCGCCCGTCCGCATCAACATCGGTCTCGGCGGTCGTGGGGAGTTCGCCCGCGCCGTCCAGGAGATGGCCGACGACGTAGCTGCAGGCGAACTCGACCCAGAAGCGGTCGACGAAGAGACGGTAACGGACCACCTGGTGTTCCCTGAGGAGCCGGACCTGCTCATCAAGACGGGTGCCGAGCGGCTCTCGGACTTCCTCATCTGGCAGTCGACGTACTCAGAGCTCTACTTTACGGACGTGAACTGGCGCGATTTCCGTAAGCGAGATTATCTGCGGGCGGTGCTCGAGTTTGAGGACCGAAAACGGCGGTTCGGGCGGTAGTCAGGGCGGAAAACCGTCGATACTGTTCATTCCGCGCCCTTTTCACCGCTCGCGAGCACGGCGTCCATCTCGTCGGCGGCCGACCCCGGAAGCTGTTCGCGGAGCCGTCCCGCCACCGTCCGGGCGTCGGCGACTTCCACTTCGGCGACAGCCTGGACCAGTGCCACCGCACGCTCTCGTCGGGTACGCTGCCACGAGCGCTCGCGGGATTCGTAGGTCCGGATGCCTCGAAGGAAATCCGCCTTGGAGAACTCAGGCCAGTAGGGTGCACAGAAGTAGACTGCGGCCTCGTTCCCGTTGGCATGCCACGGCAGGAAATTGGAGGTTCGCTCGTCGCCGCCGGTCCTGATGATGAGGTCCACGTCCCGGACCTCCCGGTCGTAGAGTTGGCGGTCGACGACCGACTCGTCGATATCGGACGGATCGAGCACCCCGAGCTGCACCTCCTTGAGAACGGCTTGGGCGGCCGTGAGGAGTTCATTGCGTCCCCCATAGGCCAGGGCGACGTTCAGCCGGAACTGCTCGTACTCGGCGGTCCGCGCCTCGGCGTCGGCAACGGCGGCCTGCACGCGCTCCGGGAGGCGGTCGATATCGCCGATAGCCCGGATGGCAACCTCGTTCTCGTGGATGCGTTCGTTGTCGGCGATTTTGGCCAACTTCTCACAGAACAGGTCATAGAGATGTTCACGCTCGTCCGGTGGCCGCTCGAAGTTCTCCGTCGAGAACGCATAGAGCGTGAGCTCCTCCACGCCGAGATCTTGACACCACTCCAGTACCTGTTCGGTCGTCTCGGCGCCGGCGCTGTGGCCCTCAGAGGGGTCGCCTCCCTGTTCTCGGGCGTAGCGCCGGTTGCCGTCTTGGATGATGGCGACGTGGTCGGGGCCGCCATCTGCCTCGCGGCGAAGCAGTCGCTCATAGGCCCGTCTGAACTGTCGTCGGACCCACCGGTTCATGGGGACAGTCCACCGCGATAGCGTATGAGTCTTGTGACGTGTTCTGTTGCGCTCAGTTCTCGACCGACGAATCGAGCGCGCGACGGACTCGCTCGGGAGTGGCATCCACGCCCGCCGCGAGGCAGACGAATTTTTCCGGATACCGTCGGCGCTCGTGAAAACTGCGAGGTGACACGACTGTCAGGGAGCAGCCCAACCCCACAAACGACTTAAGCAAGAGCGACCCAGGACAGCGCATGGATCCGGTACCGCTGTTACAGCTCAACATCGATTTCCAACAGCTTGGCGTCGAGGCCGGCTCCGGGGCCGTTATCGGCGGACTAATCGGTTTCGCGGCGAAGAAAATCGCGAAAGTCATCGCTGTCCTCGTCGGGTTGCAGCTAGCGCTGTTCAAGTTCCTCGAGTCCCGGGAAATCCTGACCGTGGATTGGGGTCGCTTGAGCGCCGGCATCATCGGCACCAGTCAGGACGCGGCCTCGGGTGCACCCCCCTCGTGGATGGAGACAATTCTCTCGACGCTCTCGATCTCCGCCGGCTTCACCGGCGGCTTCTTCCTCGGCTGGAAGAAGGCCTGACCCCGGTTTCGCTGCCGCTTTTGTTCTCTCTTCGTCTCAACTGTTCAGGCTTCGACGCGTAGCGCACAGTCCGCCAAAAATCGGTCGCGGTCGAGCAGGCCCGGTAGGAGAACAGGCCCGCGACATCCAGTTCATCGTCGTCGCCACCCGAGAGCTCCTTGAGGAGGTCGACGATCTCCGCGATAATTTCTTCATCGGAGCAGCCACTTATCGCGTNTTGATGTCGTCCTTGTCGCGGACGATGTTGGTCTCGGCTTCGCCGCTGGTCTTGTCGTTGATCATGTCGTAGAACTCGTTTTGCATCCCTGCGGGGAACGTGACGACGCCGATCCAGGAGCCGTCAGCCTGCCACTCTTCACGTTCGAGTTCTCCGAACTGACGCACCTGTGCTTGCGTGCTCCCGGCGTAGTTCGGCGGGATGTTGACGGCGATGGTCACCTCGTCGAACCGGATGGGGATGACCGGTCGGAGCTGCTCGAGCGCATCGTCGACCTGCGTCTCGACGGGTTCCATCGGGTCGATTTTGAAGCCAGCCTCCTCCAGTGCGCGCTCGATTCGCTCGGGCGGGTGGGGCGCGTTGTCCATCTGGGGGTTGACCGCGTTGCGGGTAATCTGATTGACCAGCGCCTTGTGTTTCTGCTCCTTGATCGCCTTGCGCTGTTCGGCGGTGATCTGAATCTCCCCCTTCGTGATGATCTGCGGGATGATCTCCATCGGGTCGGTCGTCCCGAACACCTCCTCGAGGTCGGTCTCGGCGGGGCGGTCGCCACGTGAGGCGTTCTCGAACACGTCCTCTGCGGCGATGACGTCTTCCAGTTCCCCGTCGAACTCGCCGCGCTTGATGGCGAGGGCGGCGTCGGGGTCGACGAGTACCTCAAATCGCTCCCCGTGAGACTCGAGTCGCGCAGTGACGGCATCCTCAAGCGGAATCATACCCATGGGTTCCGGCGCGGGGACCATAAACTGTCGCCCCACGGCGGTGCCGTCAGTCGAACGCGCCGAGACTGGACTGCAGTTCCCGCGCTTGGGACCCCGCTGTTACCTCGTGCCCGACGAGCGAGCGCATATCGACGGCGTACGTGCTCCCGCCGCGGTCCAGGACGAGCAGGCGCCCCTGCACCCCGCGGACAGTTCCTGCAGCCATCGTCTCGGCCATCGGTTTCCCCGTCAGATCCAGGCCGTAATCGAACTCGAACGTCTCGATTGGGTCGAACCCAGACAGGAGTTCCTGCCACGCCTCATCGTCGACTGCACGGTGCAGCCCCTCGCNTTTGGTCGGCACGCGAATGCGGTCAGGAATGCGCTCGGCGATGCCAGCCTCGATGCGCCGGGCGGCGCGGCCGTCGTCGACGGTGCGGATGTGTGNGCCGCGGTCAGCCCCCTGTTCCTGGAGGCGAGTCTCCACGCGCCACTCGCGTGTCACGCCCACCTTGAACGTAGCGGGACCAAAGGCTGCGAGGTAGACCGCATGGTCCTCGAAACAGTCCATCTCNTCTTTCAGACACTCTCCCGTACAGCGGGCACAGACCCAGACGTGGCTGTGCTCGTCGCAGTAGGGAGCCGTTTCTGCGTCGCAGGCGATGTGCTCTCCATCGTGGAGCGTGCCCGCACAGCGCCGGCNCCCGAGGGTGTAGGCGAGTTCAGTCCCGGGCGTCAGGTCGACAAATTCCACCTCGCCGCCACGGGAGAGGAGGAGGCCGCCGTCACCCGCATCGTAGCCCACGAACTGCATGACTATCAGTAGGTGAACAGCCGGGAAATGGTTGTCTGTGCCGGTGACCCACCGTGCACGACCTCGCTCTTAGTGGCCAATTACCTCGAGCGTGCCGAGGTCAGGCAGCGTAGCACTACCTCCGGAATTTCAGTTCATTCGGCACGAGAGAGGATTAGTTCCAGTATTAGTACAAAGATTAAAACAGAAGGTTTAACACCTACCCGAAGGGTTCTCAACCCTGCCATGTCAGACCATGACGCTGACGCGAGGCGACGTACCGTACTGAAGGCAGCAAGCGGGGCAGTCGCGGCCACCGGATTGGCCGGCGTCGCCTCCGCGGAGAACGCAACCGTCGAGGTCAACGTCGGCTACGAGAACGAGCAAGGCCGCGGTGCCGCCCTCGACGCCGCCGGCAAGGTCGTTCGGGAGTTCAACTTCGACGCGCTCACGATGCGCGTCGCCCGGAAGGCGGCGACCGCACTAGAGAACAACCCCAACATCCGCTACGTCGAGGAGAACGGAACCATGGAGGCGCTCGCACAGACGCTCCCGTGGGGACAAGACCGCACCGACGCCGACGTGGCCCACGCAAACGGCGAGACGGGTGCAGGCGCCGACATCGCTATTCTCGACACGGGGATCGACTCGGACCACCCGGACCTCGCAGAGAACCTCGGCGCAGGCAAATCGTTCGTCGACTGTCGCACGAAGGGCGGGTGCCGCTTTGGGGCGAAACCAGCAGACAACACGTGCTACCAGTCGTGGGACGACGACAACGACCACGGCTCGCACTGTGCAGGCATCGCTAACGCCGTCAACAACGGGCAGGGTGTCATCGGCAGTTCCACGCAGGCGACGCTCCACGCGGTGAAAGTGCTGGACAAGTGCGGGTCGGGCAGCTTCTCGGATATCGCAGCCGGCGTCGAGTACACCGCTGATCAGGGCTGGGACGTGGCATCGATGAGTCTCGGGGGCTCCTCGGGCTCGCAAGCGCTGAAGGACGCGTGCCAGTACGCCCACGACCGCGGCGTCTTCATCGTTGCCGCCGCGGGTAACTCCGGTCCCTGTACGGACTGTGTGGGCTACCCCGCGGTCTACAGCACGGTCATGGCCGTCGGCGCGACGACGCCCTCGGACTCGCTCTCGGGCTACTCCTCGACGGGCCCGGAGGTCGAGATCGCCGCGCCCGGCGGCGCCAATGACGGCACCGACTCCACGAGCATCCTCTCCTCGATTCCGGGCGGCTACGCCTACTTCAACGGGACATCGATGGCCTGTCCGCACGTCGCGGGCGCAGCCGGCCAACTGATGGCGAACGGCTACTCCAACACGGAGACCCGGAGCCAGCTCAACAGCACCGCCGANGATATCGGGCTTGCAAGCAACGAGTCAGGCAACGGCCTGCTCGACACCGCCGCAGCCCTCGGACTGGATAGCTCGAACAACTAACGGCCCGANTCGGTTTTTTTTCAACACTCACTCCGTTTNTGCGNCGCTCCGTGTTCTGGAACGCAGAAACNCACACCAACCACCCTCTGCCCCGCGGACCGAGCATGACGGGTCGCAGGCCGCCTCAGCGTTCGGTCGCGTCGCGAACGTCCATCNACTGGCAGTCCGGGCACCGAACACCGAGCATACGCGTCTTCTGCAGGCTGAACTCCGTGTCACACGACCGCACTGGTACGTGAACAGGTCGGTGCGCTCGGCGGGCCCGCAGATGTCGATCGAGAATGAACTGCGTCGTCCCACGTTCGTCTCCCTCCGGTAGGGGGTGCACCGCGAGATGTTTCAAAATTGGGCTACCCCGCGCGGCGGGGAACGCCCAACGTGGGCTCAGCAGACCGGCTTTGGGTCGACGCCCATCCCCCGAAGTGCGTCGGCGTAGTCGTCGTAGGCGACCTGCACCGTGTACGCTCCAACGGCTCGGGCGTCCGCCCACGCTTGCTCGGTGTCACAGCGCGCTTCCAGCAGGTCGAGCCCGCGCTCCAGGCCCTCTTCGGTCTCCCGGCGGAGCGCCCGGAACAGTTCCGCTCGGGACTCGTCGGCTTCGTTGACGAAGAACGAAACCAGCTGTTTGTGGGTCTGGTCGGCGACCAGTCCGCGGCCGACGAACCCGGCGGCAAGGCGCTGGCTCGCACCCTCGCGGCCGCGGAGATATTCGTGGAGTGCGCCACCGTCTGCGGGGTCGTACTCCTCGTCGAGTGCGTCCAGCACCTGCTCGCGGTGGGCCCGCTCACGCTCGGCGGCGTCAGCGAATGCCGACCGAGCGTTCTCGTCGCCCTCGTCGTCGGCCCACGCCGCGAACGTGTGGTGGGCAGCATTCTCGGAGTCGGCGGCTGCCCGGAGCACGCGCTCGCTGGTGAGTTCGGCGTCGGTGAGCGCGACGAGGAGCGTATTCGACCCCAGTCGGTCGAGTTCGGTGCGTTTCTCGGCAGCAACGGCGTCGCGGAACTCGGTTCCGTCCATAGGCTCCCTCCGGCCGCTGGCCCCAAAGCTCTCTGGGCGGCCGCCACCGAGGTTATGTGAGAGCTCATCATTATATTCAGTATGGCAGAACCGGACGAGAGTGACGCATCCGAACTCGTGCCCGCGGAACTCACATCGTGGCTCCGCGAGCGTCGTGCGTTCACGGTTCTCGACGTGCGAGACCGCGACGCGTTCGAGACGTGGCACGTCTCGGGCCCCAGCGTCGAGGCAGTCCAGAGACCTCACCAGAAGTTTATCGCTGCCCGGGTGACGGAGACGACTGCCGAACTCGCCCCGGCGGGTCCCGAGCCTGTTCTCGTGGTCTGTGCCGTCGGCGAGGCGAGCGCGGAGGTGGCCGAGCAGTTGCGGGATGCCGGCGTCGACGCCCGGAACCTGGCTGGCGGGATGGCGGCCTGGGCTCGCCACTACCAGGCCGTCGAACTCCTCAGCTCGACGGCGACGGTGCTCCAGTACCACCGGCCATCGACGGGCTGTCTCTCCTACCTCGTCGTCGATGAAGGGAACGAGCGCCGCGCGGCAGTCATCGACCCGCTCCGGGCGTTCGCTGAGCGGTACGCGGCGGACGCGGCCGCTCACGACGCGAGCCTTGCCTACGCGGTGGACACGCACATCCACGCCGACCACGTGAGCGGCGTCCGCACGGTTGCCGTCCAAACCGGGGCGGAGCCTGTCTACCCCCGCGGAATTTCGAGCCACGAGCCATCGTTTGAGGCTACTCCAACGCTGGTCCAAGACGGCGAATCGCTCGCGCTCGGGCACGGGACGGTTGCGCTCGAAACTGTTGGGCTCCCGGGCCACACGCCCGACGGGGTGGGGTTCCGGGTGGGCGATTCCGAGCAGGGTGACCTGCTGTTCTGCGGCGACACGCTCTTTCTCACGACCGTCGCGCGGCCCGACCTCGCAGTCGAGTCCGAGGCGGTCGACGCGATGGCCAGAACCCTGCACGCGTCGCTCGCGACGCTGGCGTCGATGGCCCCAGAAACCAGAGTCGCACCGGGACACGTCTCTGAATCCACTCGCCCCGATGACGGTGGGCGCTACGTCGCGACGCTTGGCGACCTCCGCGAGCGTCTCGACCTGCTGGGGCTGGACGAAGCGGGGTTCGTCGAACGCGTGACTGGGTCGTTACCGCCACGGCCCGCTAACGATGCGGAGATCAGACGAATCAACCTTGGGCAGCAGGCAGCGGACGACGAGACGGCCTTCGAACTCGAACTCGGCCCGAACAACTGTGCAGTCGAGTGATCAGTCGTCGTCGGAAACAGCGGCGTCGCCGGGTTCGGCCCCCATATCTTCGATGCTCGGTGGGTATTTCCCGCGGTCGAGTTTGAGGTCCGACTGCGGTCGGGCCATGCAGGTCAGGGCGTACTCCTCGGCCTCCTCGGGAGTGAGTGCGCGGTGCTCGGCGACGGTCTGTTCGACCTCGCCTTCGATGATTTTCGCCGAACAGGCCAGACACATCCCGACGCGACAGGAGTACTCCTGGGCGATGCCGGCCTCGAGACACGCCTTGAGGATGGTCTGGGTCTCCGGGATTTCGATGGTTTCGCCAGTCCTCACGAACTCGACGGTGTAGTCGGCCATACTGCGCGGTTGGTCGGTAGTGAGAAAAGGGTTTATCCCTGCCGCGGTGGATCACTCATCGTCTTCGTTCTTCTCCCGAACGGTCAGCACCGGGACGTCGGCGCTACGGACCACACGCTCGGTGACGCTGCCCAGCAGGAATCGCTCGACGCCACGTCGACCGTGGGTTCCCATGACTACCAGGTCGATATTTTCGGCGTCGATGTAGTCCAGGATGCTTCGGTAGGCTGTGCCGGAGACGACGTGGGTTTCGACCGTTACGCCCGCAGCATCCGCGCGTTCATCCACCTCTTTGACTGCCTGCTTGCCCTCTTTCTCGAGTGCCTCGACGACGACCTGCGAGCCGGCATCAATCGAGGCGAAGGACGTCGAATCAACGACATAGAGCGCGTGGAGACGGGCGCCGTAGGTCTCGGCGAGGTTGATAGCGTGCTCGATCGCGTCAGTCGCGGCTGGGCTTCCATCGGTGGGGACGAGAATATTGGTGTACATCTCTCCTACATATTGGGTTCGGGACGGTTAGAAACTATCCCCTCCTGAAGGGCGCCGGGGGATCACTCCTCGTCTATCGCCTCCCGGACTGCCTCCTCGCAGTGTTGCATCGCGTCGAAGCGCTCCTCGTCATCGCCCAGGTCACACGTTGCGACGACGCGCCAGCCACCCTCACCGTGGACCAGCCCTTTGACCCAGCTTTCGGTCGCGAGCAGGAGCGCCGAGACGTCTCCAGGAGTTTTCGACTCAGCCTCGCTCACGTTGACGGCGATTTCCAAGGCGTCCGAGCGGTTGAACGAGGTGAGTTCGGCGTCGGTCAGCGGCCGGTCCGGCAGGCTGTCGAGTACGCTCATGGGTTTGGTCAGCGGCTCCGCCGGCAAGGCGCTTCCGAACTTTCTTGCAAGAGGACGCGGCAGGTGGGGGTATGCGCCGTCCCGACCGGGTCACGCAGACCGTCGTCGCTGTCGCGGTCGTCGCGCTCCTCGTCCGGTTGGTCGGGCTCGGAGCGCGACCGTTCCACTGGGACGAGGCCCGCGTCGGCTACTGGACGCTCCGTTCGCTGGCAGTGGGTGTGTACGAGTACCGCCCCGTCGCTGGTGGCCCGTTCCTCCCAATCGTCGCTCGCTGGCTTTTCTCGGTCGTCGGTGCCAGTGATGCGCTCGCCCGGCTGCCGGTCGCACTTGTCGGCGGGGCGCTCCCGCTCGCAGCGCTGCTGTTCCGCGACGCCGCGCTTCAGCCGACAGCCAGCCGTGGCTTTGCGGAGAGAGCGGTCGACGCGGACCACGATTCCGAGGGTCGGCTGTCGACACCGCCACGGGAACGCTCCCCGCTCGGGCTGGACGGACTCGAAACCATTTCACTCGCGATACTGCTCGGATTCGCCCCACCGCTACTCTACTACTCGCGCGTGTTCCGAGGTGACCTGCCGCTGGCTGCGTTCGCGCTCGTCGCGCTCGGCTGTTTCCACAGGGCTCGTGCCCGAGACAGTCGACGCGCGCTCTATGCTGGGGCCGTCGCGTTCGGGATCGCCCTGACCACCTCGGGCTTCGTACTGGCTGTGCTCGGCTGTTGGCTCGTTGCGCTGGTGCTGGTCTTCGACGAGGGCCGAGTTCGGGGGGACCCGCCCGGGGTCCTACTGGGTCGCGCGTGTCGGGTCGTTCGGAATCTCACAGCGTGGGCCGTGCCTGTTCTCAGAGCCGTGCTGGTGACCGTCGGAGTTGCGCTGTTCTTCTACGTCCCGCGGGGAGTCGTCGACTTCACTCGCCCAGGAACAATCCTGACGGCGCTCTATCAGGGGTCAGTTGGCGCTGTCAATCAGTTCCTTGCTGTCAGAGTGCTGGGCCGCCACGCACCCCCGACGCATCTGAACGACCACGCGTTGCTCCCATTCGTCCGAGGCAACCTCGTGGTGCTGGTGGTGACGGCGCTCCCCGTCGTTGCACTGGCGCTCTGGGGGTTCCTCCGCGAGCGCTACCGTGGCCGCTCCCGCCCCGCGGTCAGCTTCGGTGCGTACTGGGCGGGTGTCGGCCTCCTCGTCTTCCCCGCTGCGACGGAGGTGAACGAGCCGTGGGTCGTCGTCCACGTGCTCGTCCCACTGACACTCCCCGCCGCAGTCGGNTTGGCGGCACTGTGGCGCTACGCTCGACAGGGTGTCGCCGCGGGGGACGCCGTCCGTGTCGCGACCGCGGTACTCCTGCTCTCAGCCACCGGGCTCCACACTGGCCTCGTCGTCGCTGACGAAGTGTACGATGCACCCGCGCCGGAGGACGACTTACCTGGGTTCGCCCAGCCAGATGTGGAACTCAGGCCAGCGATGAAGTCAGCGAGTACAGCCATCATAGGCAACGATGGGGTTGATGTGCTCTACGTGGGCGAGCGGTTCTTCCTCTCTACTGAATCAGTGGTCGAGCGGCCACCAGTGCCGGCCGACGCGCGCGATGCCTTCTCTGCACGGCTGCCGCTCGCGTGGTACACAGAACGGATGGGTGCAGAGACAGCAAGCGTCTCCTCAGCCGAGACTGTTCCCGAGAGTCTGCCGCCGGTTGTGGTGACGACGCCACGGCACGCGCCTGCTCTCTCTGATCAGATGGGCTCCTACAGCCGGTTCAGGGTTGACCTCGCGCTCTCTGACCGAACAGTCGTGGTCTACGTACAGGAGTGACGCTGTCGTTTGGGTTGCCCAACGCGAAGCGTGTTCTGAAACACTGCGACGTGGCTCGGAGAACGGCTGCGGCGACGGCCTACCTGAATCCCATCGCTTCGATCTGCTCCTGATACCGGTTCCGGATGGTGACTTCCGTCACTTGTGCGACCTCGGCGACCTCGCGCTGGGTCTTTTTTTCGTTGCAGAGCAGCGAGGCAGCGTAGATGGCGGCGGCCGCAAAGCCAGTCGGGGATTTCCCCGAAAGCAGACCCTGCTCGGCGGACACGTCGATGATCTCGGTGGCCTTGGACTGAACCTCTTCGCTCAGGCCAAGTTCCGAGGCGAACCGCGGGACGAACTGTTTTGGGTCGACCGGCTTGAGCTCGAGGCCGAGCTCCTGGGAGATGTAGCGATACGTCCGGCCGATCTCCTTCTGGGGGACGCGTGAAACCTCGGCGACTTCGTCGAGGCTGCGCGGGATTCCTTCCTGGCGACAGGCCGCGTAGAGCGCGGCCGTCGAGACGCCCTCGATAGAGCGGCCCCGAATCAGGTCCTCGTTGAGCGCGCGGCGGTAGATGACCGACGCCACCTCACGGACCGAGCGCGGGACGCCCAGCGCGGAGGCCATGCGGTCGACCTCCGAGAGGGCGAACTGGAGGTTACGCTCGCCGGCGTCCTTGGTCCGGATGCGCTCCTGCCACTTTCGCAGGCGGTGCATCTGGGACCGCTTCTCTGAGGAGAGTGAACGACCGTAGGCGTCCTTGTCCTTCCAGTCGATGGTCGTCGTCAGCCCGCGGTCGTGCATCGTCTCCGTGATGGGCGCTCCCACACGGGACTTGCTCTGGCGCTCGGAGTGGTTGAACGCGCGCCACTCTGGCCCGCGGTCAATCTGGCGCTCGTCGAGCACCAGCCCACAGTCGTCACAGACCAGCTCGCCTTGGTCGTCGTCCGTGATGACCTCCTCGGAGCTACACTCCGGGCAAGAGAGCGTCTCATCGACCGTCTCCTCCTCGGATTCGGACTCCTGCTGTCGCTCCCGGGTCGGGCGTTCCATTAAAAGATTTCTGGTGATTCCTACATTTAACTCTTTATTCGTCCCCAGTGTGGGGACACAACTGACCACCCGACGTGGGCCCGGCGAGCGGGTTTGCTGACAGTGTAACGATAGCTTCCAACGGACACATCCAGTGAGTTGTCTAATTACCACTACGCATTAACAAAGACTTTTGTATAACTAGAGAATATGGGTAACCAGCATGAGCACCAGCGTGGATCAGGCCGTTGCGGCGTGTCAGCCGGCAGCGGTCGAACCAGTGGAACTGACGGGGGATGCACTCGAGACGACCGCACCGGACTACCTCCGGGAGGTCAAGTGCGCGCTCGCAGCTGAGGGGTACCAGCCCGCCGAACTCACCATCGCGGGCTGTTTCGCGGAGGACTGTTCGCTCGCGACGCAGAAGGAGGCTGACCGCCTCCGCGGCTATGTTCGCGCAGCCTCGTTCCTCGGTGCCGGCACTCTCACTGTCACCGTCGACGACGTCGGCGACGCGGAGAAAGTCCGACCCGCGCTCTCGGCCCTCGAGGAGCGCGCCCGCCGGGAAGGCGTTACACTCACGGTCGAGGGGCTGGAACTCCCGGCCTGAATGGGAGACAAGCGTGCGCTGGCCGAACGCCTCTACGGCCTCGCGGGCTTCGATTCACCCCGACTCGACCTCGAACAGTATCCCACGCCGCCAGATTTTGCAGCCCATCTTCTCCACCTTGCTGCTCTGCAAGGCGATATCGCTGACCAGACCGTCGTCGATCTCGGGACAGGCACGGGCGTGCTCGCCCTTGCGGCCGCGTGCCGTGACCCCGCGCAGGTGCTTGGCCTCGAACGTGACCCGACCGCGCTCGCTGTCGCACGCGAGAACGAGGGAATCGTCGACCCACTCCGCCCGGTCGACTGGCTGCTCGGCGACGCGACTCGGCCGCCACTCTGCCCGGAGACGGGGACGACGGTGTTGATGAACCCCCCGTTCGGCGCTCGGCAGGGCAGCGGCGGTGCCGACCGAGCCTTCCTTGAGACGGCAGCCAAACTGGCGACGGTTTCGTACTCCATTCATAACGCCGGGAGTCAGGCGTTCGTCGAATCCTTCGCAGCCGACAACGGCGGCGAGGTCACCCACGCCTTCGCGGCCGAGTTTGAGGTGGAACGGCTCTACGACCATCACGAGCAGGAGCGGGCCGACCTCGAGGTCGAGGTGTTCCGCATCGACTGGGAGTGAGGCTCACTCGTGTTCGCTGATCTGGACCCACAGCCTAGCCGTGAGCAGGCCATAGCCGAGCACCAGCAGTACCCCATTCAGGTACGCCACACACGCCCCTGTGTCGACCCCAAGTCGGACGCCGGCCCTGAACACGCCCACGCCATTTGAGAGCGCGTCCGCGGTCCCGCAGCCCCCGCCGAACGCGGTGAACGGCGCGGCGGCAATCAACAGCGAGCCGAGCCTGCTGCTCGCAGGAATCGTCCCTCGGCGGTAGAATCCGACTGCGACCCAGAGGAGCGCTGCCGTGTACGCGAGCAGCGGGACCCAGGCAACTGAGGCCGACATCTCGCTGCTCTGGGTCGTCGGCGTCAACTGGAGAAACAGCATGACGGTAATCACCTGCCCCACAACGGCTGCGGTCGCGCCCAAGAATGCGACCCCGGCTCGTCGAACGGCTGGCGACCCCCGTCTCGGCATGACAGCTCGTTGTTCAGTCACGCACCTAACTGTTCCCCCCGCGGCGGACTGCGAGCGAAGGAATCTACATCACGGGTGCCGACGTCCCGTACATGAACGAGGAATTCCTGGCGATGCTTTCGCGCAACGCCGCCCACGCCGACGCGTTCGACGCCCGCTTCGACGGACTCGAACACGAGCAGCACCCCGCGGCAGTCACCGTCTGCTGTTCGGACTCCAGGGTCCTGCAGGACCACATCTGGGGCAACGACGAACCCGGCCACGTCTTCACCTGCGGGAACATCGGCAATCGCGTGGTCCAGCAGACAGCCGAGGGCCAGGTAGTCTCCGGAGACGTGCTCTACCCAGTCGAACACACTGGCACCGAAACGGTGGTGGTCGTCGGCCACACCGATTGTGGCGCAGTCACAGCGACCTACGACCACCTCACCGACGGCCTCTCGGAGCCGCCGGGTATCAAATACTGTCTCGAACTGCTCGCCCCGCATCTCAAGGCGGGCATCGACGCGTTGCCCGACAATCTCGACCGCGAGGGTGCGGTGAACCACCTCGTCGAGTACAACGTCGACCGCCAAATCGAGTTTCTGCAGGAGAGCGATGATGTCCCCGACGACGTGGACCTCATCGGCGTTGTCTACGACTTCCAGCATGCCTACGATGGCAAGCGGGGCGAAGTCCACGTCATCAACGTCGACGGTAAGACTGATCCCGAGGCGCTCCGGGATGCGTACCCCGACGCCGCAGACCGAATCGCGCGGCGCTGGAGCTACTGAGCCGGGGTCGATGGTTCTACAGTGATCGCCAGCTAAAAATCGGTAGTCTCCGATCTGGACCGCTGTCAGTCCTGCAGTTCGAACTTCTGGACCTTCCCGGTGGTCGTTCGGGGAAGCTCCTCGACGAACTCCACCTCGCGTGGGTGTTTGTACTCCGCGAGCCGGTCGAGACAGAACTGTCGGACCTGGTCCTCGCTCAGGTCGGCGTTCGGGGTCGGGACGACGAACGCTTTGACCGTCTCACCGCGCCGCTCGTCCGGAATGCCGACCACCGCAACGTCGGCGACACCCTCCAGTTCGAAGAGGAGTTCCTCGACTTCGCGTGGGTAGACGTTGTAGCCGGCGGTGTTGATGGTGTGGTCTTCCCGGTCGACGACGTAGAAGAAGCCGTCCTCGTCGTGATAGCCGAGGTCACCGGTGTGGAACCAGCGCTTCCCGCCCTCGTGGGTGAACGCCTCCTCGTTTGCCTCGGGCAGGCCAGCGTAGCCCCGCATCACGTTCGGGCCCGAGACGACCAGTTCGCCCGTGATTTCGTCGACGTCCTCCTCGTCGCTGTCGATGGGTCCGGATTCGACGGGGGCGATTGCCTCGAAGTCGTCGTCGACTACCTTCGCGGAGACGCCGTCGACGGTCTTGCCGATACTCCCGACACGGCGGCCCATATCGGGCGTGTTGAAGTGGGTGACCGGACTGGTCTCGGTCAGGCCGTACCCCTCGTAGACGAGTTCCTCGCCGTAGAGTTGCTCGAACTGCCGGAGCACCTCGACGGGAATCCCCGAGCCGCCGACGCCACACATCCGGAGCGAAGAGAGGTCGAACTCTTCGGCGTCGGGCTGATTGATCACGTCGTTGTACATCGCGGGGACCCCGTGCATCAGCGTGAGCTCCTCGTCCTCAATGAGTGAGATGGCCTTCTCAGCCTCCCACGCGGGCAGCGGGTAGTAGGTAGCGCCGCTGAACAGCGTCGCGTTCATGACGACCGTCATCCCATAGATGTGGAACAGCGGGAGGACGCCGAGTTGGCCGTCCTCGGGCTCGATTTCCCCCGGAACCAACGTCTGAGAAACCTCTGCGTTGGACTCGAGGTTGCGGTGGGTCAGCTGCACCCCTTTTGGCTGGCCGGTCGTTCCGCTGGTGTAGGGCTGGACCGCGAGGTCGTCGTCGTCACGCTCGACCACGTCCAGTGTGTCGTCCACGAGGAACTCTTGAAGGGAGACGGAGTTCTCTGTTGCCTCGCCGATGCTGACGACGTGCTCCACGTCGGTCTCTGCGCGCACTTCCTCGACGAACGGCACGAGGTCGGGCAGCGTCACGACTACGTTCGCTTCGCTGTCGCCGAGCAGGTGGGAGATCTCGCGGGATTTGTACTGCGGGTTCATCGGAACGACGACACCGCCCGCCCGCAGCGTGCCGTGGAACGCGGTGACGAACTGCGGGAGGTTCGGGAGATAGACGCCGACTGCGTCGCCCTCGGCGACGCCTCGCTCGGCGAGCGCAGCCGCGAACTGGCCGGTTCTCGCCCAGAGGTCGGCGTAACTCGTCTCGTGGCCGTCGTAGCCGACGGCTGGCTTATCGGGGTGGTCGGAGACAGCCGCCTCGAGGTTTGTCGTGAGATTTGACATACGGAGTTACGCTCTAACCGCCTCCCGTAAAACGTTAGCCCATCGGGGCCCCACCGGGGCTGAGCTATACCCCTTCAGAGCCCCAAGCGCCAGCATGGTCGACAGAACGGAGCAGGCCTCAGTCGTGGTAGTGGGGTGTGGCCCCGGCGGTGCCGTGCTCTCGTACCTCCTGGCGCGCAGCGGCGTCTCCGTCGCGCTGCTTGAACGCGCCGCCACCTTCGAGCGGGAGTACCGCGGGTTCGGCTGGAACCCCGGGGTGGTCAGACTGTTCGACGAGATGGACCTGCTCGAAGACGTTCTGTCGCTCGCTCACGAGACGGTCACCGACGGCGCGTTCTCACTCGCGGGCGAACAGATGTCCGTACTCGATTTCGACCTCCTAGAGACCGCGTACCCGTACGCGCTGATGATGGAACAGCCCGCGTTGCTCGAACGCCTCGTCGAGCGGTCCCGAGCCTACGACGGCTTCTCTTTTCACCCCGCGACCACAGTCACAGGGGTTCGCGAGAACGCCACGGGCCACGTTTGCGGGGTTGACGCGATTGACCGCGCAATCGGCGAGGAGGCGGCGTTCGAGGCGCCGGTGGTCGTCGGCGCCGACGGCCGCTATTCGACGGTTCGTGAGTCCGCGGGCATCGATGCGGGCATGTTCGATTCGCCTATCGACTTGGTTTGGTTCAAACTCCCAGCGGGCGCCGTTCAGGTGGCTGCACAGGGACGGCTCGCTGGGAACGGGGTCGTCCTCTACTTCGGGCTCGGTGCCTTCCGGGACCGCGTCGCTGCCGTCGACCCGCAACTCGGCCCGGTGCTCGACGAGCACCTCGACGGATTTGCAGACACCAGCCTCCTCGACGTGGCGCCGGGTATCGCCCCGACCTGGACCGATGACGGCCTACTCCTCCTCGGCGACGCTGCCCACACTGCCAGTCCCATCGGAGCACAGGGGAACCCCCCCGCCGTCGAGGATGCCGTTGTCGTCCACGAGCTGCTCGTCGACGCACTGGGTCCGGAACACTCCGGAGGTGACCCCCTCTCGGCGGCGACGTTGGCCCGGTTTGAGCGGCGGCGGCGGCCGACGGTGGAGCGGGTCGTTGCGCTCCAGCGCCGGGCCGCACGGGGGCTGGCTGCCTGGCTCGATTACGGGGAGTACGTGCCGCCATGGCTTGTCCGCGGGCTGGCGACGGTAGCTGGGCGTGCGCTGCCGCACTCCCGGCGCGGGCGCCGAGCTATCGAATCGTTCGCTCTCGGCGATCGCTCGGTCTCCGTCACTCGGGCTGGGTTCGTCGACTAAGCTGGTCAGGCTTGGCTGGCGCGTTCGCCGAGGAACGTTCTGAGCTGTTCGGTGACGAACCCGGGATTGTCGAGGGAGGAAGCGTGTCCGGCATCGGGGACTTCGACGAGTTCAGCATCCGAAATCCGTTCGCGCAACAGCGCACACTGTCGGCGGATGAAGCCGGCGTCGTGCTCGCCGTAGAGCACCAACGCGGGAGCGGGATTGCTGAGAGCTCCACCCCCGATTCGTGGAACCTCCTGAGCGCGCCGATGAGTTTCACGAACTCCGTGGTCTCCATCTTCGGTCCGCCCTCACGAATCTGCTTGATTTGGTCGTAGTCGCCGCCAGCGCCGGGTTGCATGCGCTCTTGGAGCCAGACCATCACCTTCTCGACGCGTTCGTACCTAAACAGCTTGACGAGCGGAACGGTCGCTCGCAGCAGCAGGAACTGGAGCCGCTCACGCCAGTCGGTTCTCTCGGGAGAGAAGGTGTCCGCGAGCACGATGCCGGCTACCTTCTCTGGATAGGTAGCGGCGTAGGCCTGTACGATGCAGCCGCCCATCGAGAGCCCACAGAGTACGGGGTTCTCGATTTCCAGTGTCGTTAGCAGTGCGTCGAGGTCCGCCACGAACAGGCCGATATCGTAGCGCGACCGGTCCGAGCCGCCGGTCCGGCCGTGGCCACGCACGTCGTAGCTGACGGTGGCGAACTCGTCGCTGAGCGCCGCCACCTGTGGCTGCCACTGCGTGTGGTCGACGATGGCGCCGTGAACGAAGACCACGGGCCGCCCCTCGCCCTCGCGGACGTAGTACGTCTCGATATCGCCGGTTTGGACGGTACCCATCGGTTGTCCGGAGGCGCGGGGCGAGCAAATAGCTGTCCCGGGGCGACAACCCACGGCTTCCTCCGGTTCACGTGAACAATCAGTCGCTATCCGAGCAGAGAAATGGTCGTACAGCTTCGGCGTCGAGAGCGCGTCTGATTTCATAACGCTCGGATCGGGTTTGGAGAACACCGCCATCACTCATTTTTGATGCCGGTTATGATACACGTGGAACGTGGGTGGTCGCGCGGACAGTTCGTCCGGATTTCGACAGTCAGTTCGGTTTCGGAGATAGGTATTTACTGTTCGGTCACAGTGTATACCATGTATCGCTATGAAACCGTGCCAAAACTGCCAGACAGTCATCGATGAGTATCTCCTCGATAAACAACTCGAACCTCTGCGCGAGCTCACGGCTGACCACTTCAGCGTCTGTGCGGACTGCACGACCATCGTCGCGGATGAGTGCGTAAAATGTGGCGGCGCGGTATACGTTCCCCGAAGCGAATCCGTCACCCCTGACTACTGTCCGGCGTGTCGAGCCGATCTCATAGGCCGCACCGGCCACGACCCCGGCTGGACCCGTGGCAACGTGTCCATCTGAACGGCAGTCGCTCTCGATCAATAATGGGGATATTCCCCACAGGACATCAAGGAAGCCCTTGATGTTCCCCGAGGTATCGCCACGACTACACTCAAACGCCTTTACGACGACGACGATTATATCGGGAATACCGACGACGGATACTACCACGCCCTCAGCGAGCGAAAGCACATCCGGCGATAGGTTTCCACTCTCGACCAAGTACACAGAATGTTCCGCCACCACCGCGATGCGGACGCCATTCCTGAAGAACCCGAGAAACAGGTCGGTGAAGGCCGTACTGACGACCTATCTTGCCGCATTACAGCGATTCACCAGAGCCGTTGCGGTAGATGAAACTCTGATTCGGCTTGATGATCAGCAATATTGGCTGTATGCTACCGTCGATCCAGAAAGAAATGATTTACGACACACAAAGCGTGAACCGACAAGAAATAATTCTCTCACAAATTTTTATTTCTCGAAGATACACAATAAATACGGTGTTGACGACGCGATCTTTTTCCTTGATGGTGCGTTCCGCTTTACCAAGCTTGTGAAAAACACGGCTTCGATTTCAGAGACGAACGACATGGAAACCAAAACAGCGTCGAACGTCTCATTCGTGTGGTAAAACGCAGAGCTATCAGCTTCTCAAACTGTTTCAGCAACGCCGACGCAGAAACTGCTAACGAGTGGCTGAGATCGTTAGCTTCCGCCTGGAATCAGCGTATCCGAACACTACCACGACGGTAGGCCGTGGTTTGTTATGTGGGTGGGTTGCGTGGTATCAGACGATCGCATGGGAGATTCCGACGACGATTTGAGAGGGATGTCGACACGACAGAAGCTCCGCGCGCTCCTTCGCGTTTTCCGATACAAACCGCGGGAGACCGCCGCAATAGCTATTCTGAGCGTTATGGCTGCGGGACTGGAAGCAATCGGGTTGAGCTTCATCCTCCCGATCGTGGAGATCGCCAATGGGAGCATCGAGGCGCGCGGCCAGACTGACGGGTTGATGAACGTGTTCGTCACGGCGTACGAGTTCGTCGGCGTTCCGCTCTCGCTCGAAACGGCGGTCATGGGCGTGGCCGTCGTGATGTTCGTGCGGTACTCGGCGAGCTTCTTCGCCAGCTGGACGCGAAAAATACTCCAGAAAGACTACCGTCGTCACCTGACGAGCGAAACGTTCGTCGGAACGATGGACGCCCGTGTGTCGTACTTCGACACAGAGGGGTCCGACGACATTATCAACGCCATCATCACGCAGACCAAGTACGGGTCGAACGTCCTGACTCAGTCGCTATCAACGCTCGAACGGACGGTGATGGCGTTGGCATACCTCGGGATCGGGCTCTACCTCGCACCGATGTTGACGCTCCTGATGGTGGTTCTTCTCGGCTGTATCACCTACGTAGTTCGCAACGTCATCGAACCCGGTTACGTCGTCGGTCGGCGCGTCGCGGACGCCAACGAGCAGCTGCAAAACAGCGTCCAGACCGGCGTACAAGGGGTCCGAGACGTGAAGGTGTTTCAGATGGGCGACGAGGTCAAATCCGGATTCCGTAAGGCTATCGACCGATACGTCGCCGCGAGCGTTCGGCTCGCCCGAAACAAGGCGTTCATCGACAACGCCTACCAGTTCTCGTTGGCCGTTGCGCTGTTCAGCATCATCTACCTCGCGTTGGCGTTCTTCCCCATCTCGCTCGGCGAACTCGCGGTCTTCCTCTTTGCGATGTTCCGGCTCGCGCCACAGGCGAGTACGATAAACAGCCTCGTCTACACGCTCGAGGGGAATCTCCCGCACCTTGTCAGGACGTTCGAGTACGTTGATCGCGTAGAGGACAAGCAGGAGCCGGTGGGCGAGGAGTCGCCGCCGGAGAGGATCGACCGCATCGAGTTCGACGACATCCACTTCGCATACGGCAACGATCCCGTCCTCCGTGGGGTCGACTTCGAGGCGAACCGCGGGGAGTTCGTCGCGATGGTCGGACCGTCGGGGGCCGGGAAGTCGACTATCGCCTCGTTGTTGGCCCGCCTGTACGAACCGGGCTCCGGCCACATCACGGTGAACGACCGGAATATCGACGGGTTCGATCTGAGCGAGTGGCGCTCGAAGGTCTCGATGGTCCGGCAGAACCCGTTCGTGTTCAACGACACGCTGGAGTTCAACCTCACCATCGGCGCGCGCGACGCGACGCGGGAGGAACTGGACCGGGCGTGTGAACTCGCTCGCGTCGACGAGTTCTTTGACGGGCTTCCCCAGGGGTACAACACCGTCCTCGGCGACGACGGGGTCCAGCTGTCGGGAGGGCAGCGACAGCGCGTCGCGCTCGCTCGCGCGCTCCTGACGGACGCCCCGATACTCATCCTCGACGAGGCGACGAGCGATCTCGACTCGCACCTCGAAGCGGATATCCACGGCGCGATCGAGAACACGACGGACCGGACCGTCGTGGCGATTGCCCATCGGCTGTCGACGGTTTCGAACGCGGACCGCATCTACACGATCGAGGACGGACACGTGGTCGAGCGCGGGACGCACCGCGAACTCCTCTCAGACGACGGAATATACGCATCGATGTACGCGAGCCAGCGGGCTTGAAACCCGCTATTCGGTAACGTCGCACTCGCGGTGAGTAACTCGGGTGCGTATCAGAACACAATCACCGTGGAGGAGGTCTCAATCCTTGGAAACGGGTAGTGCACGGAGGAGAAAGGTCCGATCGGACGGGACGGCGGTGACGTCGACCGGTTGCCAGCGCTCGTGCGTATCCCCCCATTCGCTCTGTTGGTCCGCCGACCCTTGCTCCTCCACGTCGTCGATGTGGTGGCTCGAAAATATCGAGAGCTCGTAGCCGTGGCGACGGAGGAAATCGAACACTGACGGCGTGGAGACGCCGCGATGCGGATGCATCTCCACGAACAACGCGGGCCGGTGCGTCCGTAAGACGTTCGACGTCCCGCGGAGGATATCCGTCTCGGCACCCTCCGTGTCGATCTTGACGAGGGTCGGCGGCGAGTTCCGGTCCGCGTAGTCGTCGAGTGTCACTCGACTACCCCCCGATTCCGAGCCGACCCGAATCCGATTGGTGACGACTCCCTCGTCGCGGTGGTTCCCCGACAACACGTGGTGAGCGACGACATCGGCCTCGAAACAGTGGACGTTCTCCGGGCGAGCACCCGCCGCGACCGCGAGCGTCGAGTAGTACCCGTACCGTGATCCCACGTCGTAGACGACCGACGATTCGTCGATACGGTCGCTCATCGCCACCGTCAACGCCGGCTCGTAGGTCCCGCTTCGATCGATAATCTCGGCGATGATCGAATCCGGCGGGGCCCGAAGCGAAAACGTCCCGATCGGCGATCTCGGGGAGAGCGTCGACAGCGTAATCGTGTGTTTCTCCAGCTGTCGAAACGCTGCCTCGACCGGCGTGTCGAGAAGCGATCGGCGAATCGGTGCCGGTATCATGCTCGTCATCGTTTGAAACGCGTTCATACCGGGGGTTCGTGTATGGGGTACAAAGGTTTACGCCGCCTTCCATGCTCCGACGTGGATCGCGTTCTGACGACTCCGCGGTAAGAAGGAGTTAAATTCCGGATAACATGGGAACAGGATCTACGGATCGCGAACAGTCGGCTTTCAATGTCGTCGATGGTCTCACAACCCGTGTGTACGAACGAATGATAGCTACTCCTGCTGATCAGCGAGTCTGTCGCACAAACGACCCTCATTTTAGGTACGAACGACATGGAAATCGGATCCGCGCTGGTCGTGTCTTTCGTGAGGGAATACGCAGAACTATCAGTTTCTCACTCTTGCCAGCAACAGCAACGGAGAACTGCGGAGATATGGGTTAGTTCGTTCACTTTCGCATGGAATTAGCGTATCTGAACACTACCGAAACAACAGGCTGAACGCTGATTAGGACCTTATTAATTAAACAGTCTCTCCCGGTACATATCACACGATGAAAGTGTGTATGGTTTTGGGAGAGCGGTATCCCCCGGACGCCCGTGTCCGTAAGGAAACGGCGGTGCTCCGGGACGCTGGACACGACGTCCGCGTCCTCACAGAGCGACGGAGTACGGACGGGTCTACCGGCGGAGCCGACGAGCCGAGACGGGAAACCGTCAACGGCGTCGACGTCCTCGAGTTCACCAACGCGAATCCGTCGTCCGGTTCGAAACTCGCGAGGATCTACGGGACGCTCGTCCACGGAACGTATCCCCGGTGGGACCGCCGCGTACGGGAGCAGGTCGACGACGGCGTCGATATCGTCCACGTTCACGACCTCGAACTCGCCCGCACGGCGCTTCGCGCCGCCGGGGACTGCCTGACGGTGCTCGACCTTCACGAGAACTATCCGGAAGCGGTCGTGCAGTATCGCCGTACGGACACCCTCCTCGAAACGGTAACGTCTCCTCACAAGGTCGCTCGGCGGGTGTTCCGGCCGAAGCGACACTGGGACGAACGGTTGGTCTCGGCGCTCTCCGAAGCCGACCACACGCTCGCCGTCGTTCCCGAAGCCAAAGAACGGTATCTCGAGGTCGGCGGGGTCGACGAGGACATCTCGATCGTCTCGAACACTGTCGATACCGAGTGGTTCGACGGGAACATGGAGGCCGTCCCGGTCTCGTTGAGGGACGGGTTCGTGCTCACGTACATCGGGACCCTCTCGGGGAACCACCGCGGCGTCGATACGGCGGTCAGGGCGCTTGCGATTCTTCGAGAGTCGGTTCCAGACGCGAGGCTCCGGATCGTCGGTGGGCGATCTAAGTTGAAGGGTGAGTTACAGCAATTGGCCGCGGAACTCGGAATCGAGTCGGCGGTCGAGTTCACCGGCTGGGTCGACGGGGAGACGTTTCCCAGTCACATGGCCGCCGCTGACGTGGGACTCGTCCCGCACCGGTCGACCGCGCACACGAACACGACGGTCCCACATAAGCTGTTCCAGTATATGGCCGCCGGGTTACCGGTTCTGGCGACCGAGACGACGGCGGTGGCGCGGGGCGTTCGAGAGGCTGACGCAGGCGTCGTCGTCCCCCCGGAGGACCCACGGGCGATGGCGGAAGCCGCCGAGACGCTCGCCGATCCGGGGACGGCTGACCGGCTCGGTACAAACGCGCGGCGGGCGGCTGAAACGACGTACAACTGGAGTCGGGACGCAGACAGGCTCCGAGCGGTATACGACCGGTTAGAGGCGGATACCCCGTGACTCCCGGATTGGAGGCTAACGACTCGGACGACTCGGATCAGGTGTACGGGAGCGGGAACAACCGCGACGACCCGACGGACGGATCCGACGGTTCAACGTACGAGTCGGTCAACGAGGAGTTTCTTGCACTGGAAGAGGACCTCGACCTGTTCAAATGGCTGATATCGGACGTTCCCGTGTGGGAGCGGGTTCGATTCGACGTGAACAAGCGGATACTGAAACGGACCGGAGTGCTCGGGTCGGCACACGAGCGTGGGTCGGAGGGTTCCCGAACCGCGAAAGCGCGAGACTTCGGTCACTCACTCCTGACGCACAACCCGTACCGTACCGAGACGGCGGACGTCCTCGTCTTCGGGCATCCCCGCCGAAAGAAACTCGACGACGGCTACTGGTGGAACATCCGCTGTGATCCCGTCATCGAGCGGCTTGACGAGCATGTCCTCACCTTCGAGAGCCCGCACAACCACGGCCATCGACGGCCGGCGAAGACAGAAACCCTCCGGTATCTGGATCCAATCGAGAGTCTAGCGGAGCTGCGTCAGTGCTTCGGGGACGGTTGGTCGTTCACGGCGGAGAACACAGCGCGTATCGAACGGATCGATGACGAGATCCGCGATCGGTTCGGCGTCGACGTCGACGTCGGCGAGCTGATCGGGTCCAAGCTCTCCTCGCGGCGGGTCCGCCTCCCGAGCTACCTCTCGCTCGTCGAGCGGGTCGACCCCGACGTGGTCGTGTTGACGGTCAGTTACGGCTACGGGAAGGCGACGCAGATCGAGGCCTGCAAACGGTTGGGCGTCCCCGTCGTCGAACTCCAACACGGCGTCATCGATCCGTATCACCTCGGATACTCGTTTCCAGGGGACCGCACGAAGTGGCTGTTCCCGGATCACCTGCTCGTCTACGGGTCGTTCTGGCGGGATTCGGTCGAGTACCCCATACCCGACGATCGGGTTCTGCCGGTCGGGTATCCGTTCATGGAGTCGCGACTGTCGAGCCACAAAGGAGCGGAAACCACCGATCAGGTCGTGTTCGTCTCGCAGGGGGCTATCGGCGACCGGCTCTCCCGGTTCGCAGCCGAACTCGCTGACGACCCCCGGTTCGAACCCGATATCGTGTACAAGCTCCACCCGGCGGAGACCGCCCGGTATCCCGACGAGTACCCCTGGTTGGCCTCGGCCGACCTGCGGGTCGCTGACGGCTCCGACGAGTCGCTGTACGACCTATTTGCGGGGTCGACCGCCCAGGTCGGCGTCTACTCGACGGCCGTCTACGAGGGGCTTCGGTTCGGGCTCCGGACCTATCTCGTCGATTTCCCAGGGGCCGTCAAACTTCGCCCGCTCGTCGACGACGGGGTCGCCGCGCTGGTCGATTCGGTCGACGACCTCGTCCGCGAAGAAGCATCGGCCGGGGAAGCGGTTCCCTTCGAAACGACCCGGTTCTTCGAGCCCAGCGCGCTCGAAGCGGTCCCCGAGGCAATCCACCGGATCCGCGAGATGGAATGTGGGACACTTGAGGGCGGCTCCGACGACGATACCGACACCGCTGACAACTCATGAGCACACACGATACTACCGACCACGACGAGACGGACGACACGAACGGGGCTGAAACCATCGAGACCGTGAGCGTCATACCCGCCCGCGGCGGGAGTAAGGGGATCAAACGGAAGAACATCGTTCCCTTCCTCGGCGCGCCGCTTCTGGCACACACGGTCGACCAGTCGCTCGCGAGCGAGCGGATCGACCGAACCTATGTGTCGACCGATCACGGCGAGATCGCCGCGGTCGCCCGGGAAGCAGGTGCCGAGGTCATCGACAGACCGGTCACGCTGGCGGGCGATAAGACGCCCACGGAGGACGCCCTCGCACACGCACTCGAGGAGATGCGGGCCGACGGGGTCGACCCCCAAACGTTCGTCCTCCTGCAGTGTACGTCCCCGCTGCGCCGCGGCGACGACATCGACGAGGCGGTTCGACTCGTCGAGGACGAGGGATACGACAGCGCACTCAGCTGCTGTCGCGACCATGGTTTCTACTGGCGGGCTGCCGACGCTGAGCCGGCTGCCGATACCGTCGGCGCGGAACCGATCAACTACGACCCGAAGAACCGGTCCATGCGGCAGGAACTGGACCCACGGTACCGCGAAAACGGGTCGGTCTACGTCGCCCGGACGGCGGTCCTCGAAGAGGAGGGGTGTCGGATCGGCGGCGACATCGGGCTACACGTGATGCCGGAGCGGTTGAGCATCGAGATCGACACTCCGGAGGACCTCGAACTCGTCGAAGCGATCGGCCGCGAGACGGACTTTTATTCGGACCACGCCAATGAGTGAGACCCAGGTTTACTTCGTCAACGACACGACGACCAGTAGCAACTGGGGCTGTCGCGGGACCACCCGCGCGCTGCGGGGTCTCGTCGAGTCGACCGACGCCACGATAGCCGAGACCGCCTACCTCGACGACCTCCATCGGAACGACCGGCTCCTAACACGGGTTCCCGGCGTCACCGACTGGATGGCCCGGGTCCCCGGGGACGGCGTCACCGGAGCACGCGAGCGGTCGCTGAAAGCGATCCGCTTTGCAACCGGGTTGGACCGACGGGAGGCATGGAAGCGGTACGAGTCGCTGACGAGCCGCTGGGACCCCGTTCCGCTGACCGTCGACGAGTACGCCGCCGCCGCCGACCGCGTCGTCGAGGGGGAGCTGATGACCGATCACCGGGACGCGATCCGCGCGTGCGACGCCGTCGTCATCAACGGCGAGGGGAGCATCTACGACCGTCGCAGGAAGGGTCGCGTGCTGTTGTTCCTCGCGTACCTCGCGGTCGAACGCCTCGACACGCCGTGCGTACTGGTCAACCACACGGCGGACGTGAGCGACCCCGTCGTCCGCGAGGCCGCCGAGACGGTGTACCCGCTCCTCGACGACGTGGTCTTCCGGGAGCCACGCTCTGCCGCCGCGTGTGCGCCGTTCCTCCCGGGCGACGCCGACGACTACCTCGGGGCAGACGCCGCGTTCCTGTACCGACCGATCGACGACGCCGATGCGTGGACGCGGGTCGTCGGACGCGAAGGCTACCACAGCGTCTGGCCGGATTCCGCTGCCGGGTTCGACCCGACGGAGCCGTACGTCTGCGTCGGCGGGAGCTCCATTTACAACCGCCCTGATCGCCCGCAGTACGACCCCGTTCCGGCGTTCGAGTCGCTCGTCCGGCGGATCGAACGCGAGGTCGCGCCCGTCGTGTTGACGGCGTCGTGTGGCACCGACGCCCGAATCATGCGGCCGGTCGCCGAGAGATCTGACCGTCCGCTTATCGGCCCACGAACGCCGGTGACGCAGGCGATCGACGTGCTTGGGAATGCGGCCGCCTACGTAGGCGGCCGCTGGCATCCGAGCGTCTACGCCGCTACCGGCGGCACGCCCGTCGTCACGCTCACGGCGAACACGTACAAGACCGCGGGGATCGTCGAGCATCTTGAACTCGACGCGCCGACGTTCGACGCGCTCTCGCTTCACGAGGAGGTCAACAGTATCGTCGACCTCGTCTCCGAGTACGTCGACCGCGGGGACGAACTCCGGGGCCGACTCGACAGTCGGGTCGAGGAGCTGACCTCGCTTGCGGCCCGGAACGTACAGCACCTCCCCGGTTCCGAGGAGCCTGCCGAACCTTCGGCAACGTTCACGTACGGTAACCTCTCGTCGTAGCCGCGGAAGGGAAGCGGACGAGGCCGCTAAGGTCTCACCGTTTCGGGATTGTACCGCCCTGTGGAGCGGGCGCTACTCGACGAACGACCGGAGGCGGTTCCGGATCGACGTGGGAACGCGCGTCCGTACCGACCGGGGCGTGAACCGGCGCGCGAGCCGCGTCGCGTAGCTCGGCCGTCGGAACTGTTCGAAACCGGTCCGCTCGTACTCGCGATCCGGCGCGAGCGCGTCCGGCGGGTCGAGCGGGAACCGGAGTTCCCCCTGCGGGAGGTCCGCGAGCGGGGAGTCGGGGTCAGTCGTGTGGACCGCCCGGTCGTCGAAGCCGACGTTCGAGACGAGGTTCCGGGAGGGAACCGCGGCCAGTCCGTCGTTCGCGAGCAGCGCGAACCGCCACATGCGGCTCCACGCGGGAGAGGCGCCGTCGTAGCTCCGCTGGAACCGATGTTCGTAGTATTCGAACCGCTCGTCGTCGTCGATCGTCTCCCGGATCCGGTCGCGGACCGCCGTATCCTCCCACGCGCGCATCTCCGGGTCGTACCGGTCCCACGCGTCCCGCCAGGTCGCCCACCCCCACACGCCCTGATAGGTCACGAAGTGGTAGTCCTGGTGATCTGCCTTCCACGTCCCGAGGCGGTTCGTTCCGTTGATCATCATCACCCGGTCGGTCTCCCGGTATCGGTCGAGGAGCGTTCCGCAGTACCGGAAAAAGTCAGTACTCGGGACGGTGTCGTCCTCAAGGATGATCGCCTCGGGGACCTGTTCGAACACCCAGTCGAGCCCGGTGTACACCGCCTCGGGCAACCCCACGTTCTCCTCGCGGAAGAGCGTGTGAACTGGACAGTCCCACTCCGCGTCGAGAATCGTCTCGCGGGTCGCGGCACAGCGGCGTCGGTCGGCCGGGTCGTTGCGCGGGCCGTCGGCAACGACGAACAGTTCCGGAGGATCCGCGTCGAGGATCCGCTCGACGACCCGAGCGGTCGTGTCCGGCCGGTTGTACGCGAGGAGGACGACGGGCGTCAAGTTCGCCCCCCCAGTCATCGGATCCGCTCGGCGACCGCGTTTTTGAGTCGCCGCGGGACGATATCGAACACGGGGTTCGGGATCAACGAGAGGTACCGGTTCACCGGCGGCGTTCGTCGGAACCGCTCGAAACAGAGACGTTCGTACTCCCGGTCGGGGACCACGGTCGATCGTTCCGCGACCGGTCCGGGGAGCTCCCGCCTCGGGAGCCCCGCGAGCGGGGAGTCGGGGTTCGTCGTGTAGTGCCCCCGTTCGTCGAATCCGACGTTCGTCACGAGGTTCCGCGACGGCATCACGGAGAGGCCGCCGTTCCGGAACATTGCAAACCGCCACGCTCGGCTCCACCCCGTCACCCCGCCCTCGTACAGCGAGTCGAACAGGTTGCTGTGGTAGTTGGCCCGCTCCTCGTCGGCGACGTGGTCGCGGATCCGGTCGCGGACCTCGGGGTCACCCCACGCCTCGATGTCGGGGTCGTACTCGTCCCAGGCGTCCCGCCATGTTGCCCAGCCCCAGACGTCCTGCCACGTCACGAAGTGGTGCGTCTGCCGGTGGTCTCGCCACGTCTCAAGTCGGTTCGTGCCGTTGACCATCATCACTCGGGTGTCGCCGTGGTAGCGGTCGAGCATCGTCTCACAGAACCGGAAGAAGTCCGCGTTCGGGACGGTGTCGTCCTCGAGGATGATCGCCTCGGGGACCTGTTCGAACACCCAGTCAAGCCCGGTGTACACCGCCTCGGGCAACCCCACGTTCTCCTCACGGAAACGACGGTGGACCGCACACTCCCAGTCGACGCCGTCGATTATCTCCCTGACCGCCGCGCAGTTCTCGACGTCGTCGGGATGGGCCTCGCGTGGACCGTCAGCGACGACAAACAGCTCCGGGGGTTCCGCGGCACGTATCTGCTCGAAGACGCGTTTCGTCGTGTCCGGGCGGTTGAACACGAAGAACGCGACCGGGACCGAAAGAGTCCGCGTATCGGTTCGTCCATCGGTTTCGGCGTCTGGCGGGTTTCCGCTCATCGGTCGGTATACCCCAGCTCCGCGAGGCGGCTTTCGACGACCGAGGACACCTCGTCTGTGCTGCCTTGCGGCGGTTCGCTCTCCAGCCGCTTGCGATGGTTCCCTTCGAGGACCAACCACGGGACTCGACGGAGTTCGTCGACGTACACGTGTTTCGGATGGCCGTACATGGGACCGCCGATCGGGGTGATACGTTCACCGAGGAAGTTTCCGTGATCGGAGGTGATCACCGTTCGACCGTCGAACGCGGAGGTGAGACGTTCGACCGCCGGAAACACGAGTTCGAGGTTTTCGTCGTATGCCGTCCGGACGGTTTGTAGATCGAGTTCCCCCCGCTTCAACCGCTGCCAGACCATCGGGGCATCGCGCGAGGCGTCCCCCGTCGTCACTTTTCGATAGGTCCGTTCGTATCCTGAGTGTTCGATACGGCGCCCGGTTTCGCCGATAAAGGGGTAGTGTGGCTGCATGAAATGGACGAGGAGACGCTTGTTCGGGAAGGATTCGTGGGCTTCGAGCGCCGCCTCCGCCATCGCCGACGGCTGCACCGTGTTGCGTGTCTCGTCCCAATCTGTCTCCCACACGTCGACGACGTCGTGGAAGGTCCCGTCGAGGTCCACGGTTCGGTACATCGGGTTCGCCGTGACGTACACCGTGTCGTGGTGGCGTTCGCCGCGGAAGTTCTCCGCGAGGAACTCCGGCGTGGCCGAGCCCAGGCTGATGCGGCTCTCCAGGTCCCCCGTGATCCTGTTCAGTCGTTCGAACTGATCGTATCGACAGGCGTCGAGCAGGATCAGGTCGTCCCAGTCCTCGTCCATGATCCGAGTCAGCTTCCCCGAGAGGCCGTATCGGAGCCGATTCGCCCGCTGTATTACTGCGCTCAACCACGCGTCGCCCCTGCTCACACAGTGGTTACCCCCCTTACTGACGAGTGCTCTTGGTCCTTCCTCGCGAAGCACTTCGACGCTTCGGGACGCTTTCGATACCATTGACCGCACGTACTGATGGCGGCTAATTAATTAGTCACCGACAAACGACGGAACTGTCGTCACGTGACGGAATCCAGTGACAACCGACCTCGTTAATCCGGGCCTATCGACGAGGGGCCGAATCATCGGGACCGAACCGACTCGTACTCGGGTATTACTCAAGTACCCTCCTCCCGTAGGGATTTAGGTGTCATTCCGGACCGTTGGTGCCCCGGTGAGTTTCGAGAGCCTTCGGGCGATCGGTGAACAAGGGGTCCACAGAGCTATCCGCGGCGAGGGTGCGGTGACCCGCGTGACGGCACCGATCTACTGGACCGTAGCACCTCGCTATCACCGTCTACAGTATTCGACCGATTTCGACGACGACCCTGCAGCCGCCGACCCGTTCGAACTTCACCGAATAGACCCCGCCCGTATCCGCCGGTTCACGCGCCGATCATACCCGCCGTGGCGGGGGAGGAAGCGGCTGTTCGGGACAGTCATGGGCGGCGAGTGGGACACGCGCCCGCACACGGACGCCCCGTCCGACGGAGGACCGCCGGAGGACCTCTTTTACGCCGAGCGGATCGAGGACGGCCTGTTGTATCGCGCGATAGACGCCCGTTTTCGCCGGGGGGTGCCGTGGCGGGAGACCCAGTTCGTCGAACGAGCCATCGAATATCTCGAAGCGGGCCGCGAGCGCGTCTGGCACGACTGCTCGACGCCCGCCGACGTCCTCGGCCGATGCGATCGACTGACCGAGATCTACCGGAGCATGGAACACAACGGGTGTCTGAGCTATCGCGAACGAACGCCGATCCGGGAGCGCGACGTCGGTTTCCTGGGGAGCCTCGGAAAGGAAATCGCCGTCGATATCGGACGGGACGGCGAACTACTGTTGGTGAGCGGGAAACACCGGTTCTGTCTGTCCCGTGCCCTCGGTCTAACGGAGATTCCGGTCTGTGTCCTGGTCCGCCATCGGAACTGGATGGGGACACGCCGGGACGTGCGCGACGCTGAAACCCCCGAAGCGATCGTCCCGGACCTGCTCGACCATCCGGACCTCGCGGACCTGTTGGACGAGTCCTGAGACTCGGGCGAAGCAATCGGAACGGTTCGCGGGATATCGCTCGTTCACAGGAACTCCGAGAGCCGCTCGGCTCCCATCTTGAACCCCTCGCCGCGCCGTTCGTGTCCCCGCCAGATCTCCGTAATGACCGGCCCGTCGAAGTCGGCAAACGGTTCGAGGACGCGCTCGAAGTCGATCTCACCGTCCCCGATCTGGATCCCCTCGCCGTCGACGCCGATCGCGTCGGCGACGTGGAGGTAGGCGGTGTATGGTCGGAGGGCCCGGGCGTGGTCCGCGAGGTCGACGTCGGCGTAGTTACACCAAAGCTTCGCGTGGGAGGTGTCATAACAGATCTTCATGTCGTTGCGCTCGCAGAATGCAGCGATCTCGTCGGCCGCCATGAAGTTGTTGTGGTACTGTTGGCCCCCGTATATCCACGGGAGCGGCGGCATGTTCTCCATGAGGAGCTGGACGCCGTCGGTGTCCAACTCCTCAAGGCTCCGTTCGAGGGCTTCGTTGCGTTCCGGGACCGAGTCGAGCTGCATGTGATCCCGGGTGACGCCGCCAGGGTGGACGACGATCGGCGGCTCTTCCGTCCTGAATCGGGGAGTGAGTTCCTCGCGAGTCAGATCGATCACGTCCTGGATCACCTCGACTGCGGCTCCACGGGTCGTCGGATCGGACGCGCTCGGATCGACGAGGTCGTGGCCGACCTGCTCGGGGGCGTGGACGCCGAGACCCTTGTCGTACTCTTCGAGTTCGAACGTCGCGTCCTTGTCGGCGCCGTTGACTCGGAACTCGAAGACGTCCGGGTCGCCCCAGTCGTGGTCGTCGATGTCGGAGAAACGGACGACGACCCCCCATCGGTCGAGGTCGATGCGGTACGTGTCGTGATCGGCCTCGCGGACGTCCTCCCATTGGATCGGCGTCTCGGGGGAGACGTCGCGCGTCGCGTCGCTTCCGATGACGGTGTACAGTTCCTGGGGTGAGATCCCCTTCGCGGGGCTCTTGGCCGTCACGTCCTCGCGGGCGATCGTCTCGCCCGCTCGAATGGGCTCGGCCGCGACGAGACACTTCCCAAGGGAGCGGCGGTTGTTGTACTCCCCGCGAGTCAGGTACCGAAGGGGTTCACCCATGCTCGCTTCCACGTTTCGGATGTCGCGGACCTGTTTTTCGAGCCCGCCGGGTTCGAGACTGGCGGCGTGGTCTGGGCCGTCGAGGTCGCGGGAGACTGTGAAGTGACGTTCCACGACGGCCGCGCCGATTGCCACCGCGGCCGTCGTGACGGCGATCCCGCGTTCGTGTCCCGAGTAGCCGACGGGAACGTCGTACTGGTCGCGTAACTCGTCGATGTACGAGAGATTGAGGTTGTGGTACGGGGCAGGATACGTGCTTCGGCAGTGTAACAACGCGAACTCCGCGTCGTGGTCGTCGAGGAACTCGACGGTGCGACGGATTTCGTCGGGTTCCGACATCCCGGTGGAGACGAGCAGCGGCTTCCCCGTCTCGATGAGTCGTTCGAGGAGCACGAAGTTCGTCATGTCGGGCGATCCCACCTTGTAGGCCGGAAGATCGAGTTCCTCGAGGAACGAGACGCTGTCCTCGTCCCACGGGGAACAGAGGAACCGAACGTCGGACTTGCGCATGTATGCGGCCAACTCGCGGAACTGGCCGTCCGTGAGTGTCACCTGCTTGAGGTTCGAGAGCGTGTACTCGACACCCATCTCCGATCGGCTCGGGTTGTCGACGACTGAGTCGAGGTACGTATCGCGGAGCTTTCGCTTCTGGAACTTGACGGCGTCGGCACCGGCCTCCTCGGCGATATCGACGAGTCGTTTGGCGCGTTGCAGGCTGCCGTTGTGGTTGACTCCCGCTTCGGCGATCACGTATGTGGGATGATCGTCCCCAATGGATCGATCGCCCATAGCGAGCTCTCGTGTCATACCGAACCCTAGGAAACACACCCGTTTGAGTAGTTTCTGACTAACGGCCCGAGACGGTGATTGAATTGAAGCTTCTGGAGTCGATAGCAGCTGGACTTCCGGTAATCCTCGGTGGTCAGGGTGAAACAAAACGTATCCTCAGGGCACTGATGACGGGATTGCTATCGAACCTGCAGACAGTGACGAACTGGTCTCGGCAGCCAGACGGCTTCGTGAGGATTCCGACGAGCAGCAAGCGTTCCCAGCGTTGGGTCGAAAGTACGGCAACGCGCAGTTCAACAGGATTCTATCGCTGATGAGTACCTCGGGACGATCACCGGACGTAGCTGTCAAGTGGTTGAGTAGCAAACACGAGCTTTTAACTCCGACTGCGGGTTTATCGATACAACGAACTCATACGATGTCCTCTACGCTCAGTTTTGTCTTGGGAACAAGACCGGAGATCATCAAGCTCTCTCCAGTCATCCGCGCCTGCCAACGACGAGATGTGTCTTTCTCGATCGTCCATACGGGCCAGCACTATTCGGAGGAGCTTGATTCGGTGTTCTTCGAGCAACTTGATCTCCCGACACCCGACTACAACCTGGCGGTCGGGTCGAGTAGCCACGGGGAACAGACTGGAGAGATGATCGCCGAAATCGAAGCCGTCCTAGAGTCCGACCGCCCCGAGGTCGTCATTGTCCAAGGCGACACCAACTCGGTCCTCGCCGGGACGATCGCGGCCACGAAGATGGCGGGAATCGATGTCGGACACGTGGAGGCGGGCCTCCGGAGCTTCGATCGGGATATGCCCGAAGAAATCAACCGGCGGATGGCTGATCACGCTGCCGATTACCTGTTTGCACCCACGAAAACCTCACGGGATCTGTTGTGCCAGGAGGGACTCCCTGACGAGTGGATCACCGTCACCGGAAACACGATCGTTGATGCGGTCCAACAGAATGTCGAGATCGCTCACGAGAGGAGTCATATCCTGGCGGAGCTGGACCTCGACGAACAGTTCGCACTTTTGACAGCTCACAGGGCGGAGAACGTTGACGACAGGGAACGGCTCGAGAGATTGCTCGATAGTGTCTCAACGGCGGCCGCCGAGCACGATTTCTCAGTCATCTATCCGGTTCATCCTCACGCGGAAAAGCGGATTTCTGAATTCGGGATCGAAGTCCCGGATATCATTCAGTTGGTGGAGCCTCAGGACTTCTTGAATTTCCTCGTGTTGGAAGACGAGGCTGAGATCATATTTACCGACTCGGGAGGCGTTCAAGAAGAGAGTTGCATCCTCCGAACACCCTGTGTCACGCTGCGAGATAGCACGGAGCGTCCTGAAACCGTCGATGTCGGAGCGAATAAGATCGTGGGTGTGAATCTAGAAGCTGTCGTCGAAGGCGTCCGCGAAATGATTGTGAGAGAACAAAACTGGGAGAACCCCTTCGGGGACGGAAGGGCGGCAGACCGGATCCTCGATACACTCGAGTACGAATGACTGAGACAGGACCACACATCTGTGTTCACGGACTCGGATACGTTGGTCTCCCCACGGCGGCAGTCCTTGCGAACTCTGGCTACGAAGTGTATGGGTTCGATGCCGACCCTGCGTACCGGTCCGACCTCATGGAAGAGTCGCTAGACATCGAGGAGCCGGATCTCGACCGGTTCGTGACGCGAGCTCTCGAGGATGGACTGAGTATCGTTTCACAACCACGAGAGGCGGAGTTTCACATCATCTGCGTTCCGACACCCTACGACAGAGACGCCGACCGGACGAACCTCGCCTACGTCGAGAAAGCAGGTGAGGCGGTCGCAGAGCAGCTTCGTAAGGATGATACGGTGATCCTCTCATCGACGGTCCCACCTGGAACGACTGCTGGCCGGTTACGGGACGTAATCGAACGGTCCGGACTCTCCGTGAGCGAGGATGTTACTCTTGGATATAGTCCGGAAACGGTACTCCCCGGAAATACTCTGACGGAACTCCGGGAGAACGATCGTATCGTCGGTACGGTCGGGGGACAACCGACCGATCGGCTCGTCGCGCTGTACAAGTCGTTCGTCTCCGGTGACATTAGGACGGCCGACGCCACGACGGCAGAGTTTGTAAAACTGATCCAGAACGCCTATCGGGACACGAACATCGCGTTTGCGAATGAGACCGCAAAGCTCGCTCACGAGTTCGATATCGACTCACGGGAGGCGATTGCGATGGCCAACAAACACCCGCGGGTGGAGATCTTGCGTCCGGGTCCGGGTGTCGGTGGCCACTGTATCCCGATCGATCCGTTGTTTTTGAACCACGGCAACAACATCCCGATGGTAATCGAAACGGCTCGCCGGGTCAACGATGGGATGCCGGAGTTCGTGATCGAGTTGCTCTCAGCGGCGCTCGGTGACTTGGAGAGAACGAGGGTGGCGTTACTCGGTGTCGCTTACAAAGGGGGCGTGTCGGACGTTCGAGAAACTCCATCGTTCGTGATCGCCGAGAAGTTGTTGGAGAACGGTGTTGAGGAACTTCGATTGACGGATCCATACGTTGCTGATGACGATATTGAGTACGAACTGACATCGTTAGAGGAGAGTCTTGAAGGGGCCGATGTCGCCGTGCTCGTGACAGATCACCCCGAATACGGGGCGCTCTCACCTGAGATGTTTGCAGACCGGATGCAAGGCGTGGTGATTGTGGATACGCGAGCCATGTTGGACCAAGATCGGTGGGAAACTCATGGATTTGACGTCTATCAACTATAGGTCGAACGAATAAACAGTCGGTACGTGTTTAGCCTCAGCTGATTTCGTTATCTTGCGGAGCAGGCGCTCTCCTTGGAGAAAGAGACGAGGATGTTGCGGTACAACGAGTCCCGCTCGAACCGACCGACGAGGAATAACGCCGGGCTGAAGAGATAGAACGACGCTTTACAGGTCGCGATCTCGAATCGAGTCATCCGTCATCGCGTTGCTGTCGAAGTGTGGCCTTCGCACGCTCGACGTAGGAGTTCGACGACCAACTGCGAGCGTCACTCATCTCGGTCAGGAACTCGTCGGCAGCGTCGGGTGAGATTGCCTCGTTGCGAACCAGCGCGGTGAGGAGGATGGGTGTCGTCACGAGACGGGTCTCGGCCAGCGAGGCGTGGACGAGCGCGAGCCGATTGAACTCGTCACAGAGCAGTTGCACGGCGTCGATCTCGTTCGCCAGCGTGACCGCCGCGTTCTCGCCGTCGTCCAGTGGGAACGTCTCGTCCAGTTCGACGGAACGCACCTCGAACGCAGACTGACGGTCGAGAACGGCCTGCGCTGCTCTCCCCGAAGCGTCGTCGTAGGATGCCGTCTCGGTGAGTTCTGCGACGACCGGCGCTGGAACGACCACGGTGTGCGAATCGAGGAGGAGGTCGAGCGGGTTCGGTGAGCTGTCCGCCACGGTTCCGAGGCTCACGAGGGCAGATGTGTCGGCGACTATCAGAACCATCTACGAGTCGGCCAGTTCCTCCGCGACCTCGTCCACGAACTCGTCGGTCAGTTGCGCTTTCAGCAGTCGGAAGTTGGCGGCCTCCTCGTGCCCGACGAGGTCCTTCAACTCCTTGAACGTGATGTCGTCGTCGTAGTAGGCGTCCGCGATCTCCTGTTTCACCTCGTCGGAGTGCGCGGCATCCCGCAGGTACTCCCGAAGCGCGGAGATGAGGATGTCCGTCCGGTCCGTCTCGAACACCGCAGCGAGCGCGTCCGCCCGGTCGACCAGCCCTCTGGGTGCGCGGAACTGCACGCGCTTCTTCTTGGACTCGGAACTCATATGTGTACAATGTGAGTGCAGAAGCAAAACGCTTGTCNTCCCGTTCCTACCTCAGCCTTCGGAGCCACCGAGGCCGAATATGGTGTTTTTCACCGAAACCGAACTGAAAGAGCAGCAATTGGAAGAGTATTTTTGAGATCAAACGGGCGTCATNCGGTTCGAATCGTCAGATTAGGGCTACCTACTGCTCCTTTGCTCGACTTGTTCAGGTAGCTGAAATCCATGGTGTAGAACGTTAAAACAAACTGCTTGTGGGCAATAGTGGGCAAGAGTTATTCGGCAGTGGGCCATAGTGGGTAACACGATGGAAGTAGACGCGCGCGACCTGCGAACCAACGACACCGACGACCGGGGTCGAATCTACCTTGGAACGGAGTATGCTAACAAGCGTGTGACCGTCGCGGTAGTCGAAGTCGAGTCTGACCGACCCGACCGGGATGAGCTGGCCGCCGCGTACCGAGAAGCAGCTGAGAGCGCCGAAACGCTCGCCGAAGAGTGGGACGAAGCGTCGGATGAGGTGTGGGACGGGTTAGCTGAATGAGCGAGGAAACAGACGTTCGACGTGGCGATGTAGTCATCGTCCGACTCGACCCCGCCGAGGGACACGAAATGAAGAAGACCCGACCCGCGGTGGTCGTACAGAACGATGTGGGAAACAACAACTCAACGACGACTATCGTCGCGCCAGCGACGGGGACGTATCGAGGGTATCCCTTCGAGGTACTGGTAGAAGCCGACGAGTCGCCGTTCAGGAAGGATTCGTCCGTCCGTCTCGATCAGATTCGCGTCGTGTCCATCGAAACACGGATTCACTCGGTTGCTGGGCGTCTGGATTCGGAGACGATGGACGATGTGGACGAGGCACTCAAACTGAGTGTGGGACTGGACTGAGTTCTCTGGTGCGTGCGTCTGAATGATACCCGTTTAGTCGGGACTACTGCAAGTCCGCTTCGACGCGGTCGCGTGCGCTCTCGTTGATCTTATTGGCAATTTCTGAGACGTCGCTCTCGGTGAGTTNGCTCTNCGGACGTAAGCTCGTCCATTACTTCGAGCGACTCGATTTTCTCCTGGATTGCCTGTCGCGTGACCTCACTCCAGTTGATCTCCGGATGTTGCTCCATACGGTCTTTGAGGTCGTTATCGACATTGACGGTAAGACTGGGCATACAGAAATCCATCCATACACAGAATATTGTGTCTTTGGGTTGGAACACAGCAGCAAGAACTGAGCGAAGCTTCGCGGTGTTCCGCTCCTCGAGACTGAGCGAGGTACCGGGTGGTGTTGTTGAAACGTATTCGACGTGGACAACTATCCGTCTTCCGGCTGCTCATCGACTCCGACTGAACGCGGAGAACTTCCAGAACTATTTTCAGACCGCTAATTGAGCGAGAGAGTGTCTAATGCGCCCATTTTGAAGCTTATCTGCTCTCCCGCTACTCAACTTTGTTCAGGTAGCTGAAATCTACCATATTCACTGGTCAAACTCTCCACTGATCACCACTAATCACTTGGTAGTGGTAAGATTCTTCATCTGTGGTGTCGTAGTCGTATCTATGTCTGCAGAGACGGATGGACAAGGACGGCTCTACATTCCCAAAGACGTACGCGAGAAGTATGGCCAGAAGTATCACATCGTCACGTACGAGGACAGAATCGAGCTGATTCCGGTCGCGGATGACCCCCTCGCTGCTGTCCGCGAAGCGGCAGACGACCTTCGTGATGCATCAGTCGAGGAAATTCGAGAGGCTATCGAGGCGGAGGCGAAAGATGAGGCTGAGGAAGCCGGCGGCGACAGATGACGGTGTACGTTGAGACAGATTTCCTGCTCGCACTCGCCAAAGATACTGATTGGTTACAGGGCTCTGCGGAGGACGCGCTTGTCCAATACGACATCGAAACGTCCCCGTTCTCGTATCTCGAACTGATTCTCGCCCGAGAACGCTACGAGTTCGACTACGTGCCGCTCGTAGCGAACCTGCTCGAACTCGTTCCTGTACGAGACGAGGAGGAGAAACAGGTGGTTCTGAAGGCCGTCAACTACTACGAGGAGGAAATGACGCCGTTCGACGCCTTCCACGCGGCAACTGCGGAAACGCGAGGGATGGACGTACTCTCGTCCGAGAGAGACTACGAGGACATCGAGGTATCGAGAGTGCCGCTGGAACCGACCGACGAGGAGTAACAGTCCCCTCACGAAGGTTCGTTTCAACGACGAATAGTCGGAATTGTCGCCACTGAGATATCATTCAGTTGGTTGTGTCGCTGGTTTCTCCGACTACTACCCTGATTGGGATTCCTTCGATCTCATCGGAGACGTCCAACGCTGAGCCATCCTCTTCAACCAGGATCGTGATGGCGGTCGTTGCATAGCCCGCAATGTCCGAATCACCTCGTGACCGCTCGATGTACACCACTCCGGGCGAATCCGCATGCTCCGCGACGACCTGTTCGTGGACACGCCGTGCTGTCTGTACGTGTTCCCACCACTCGGCATCCACCTCCGACCAGCTCACGACCTCATCGTCGCTCATATACTTGGGGATGCGAACGGTTGGTCGCTCCCCGTCGGCCAGTTGGTCGTTCGAGTCCTCTGGAGGTTTAGCCATCGAGTCTCGTTCCTTGTGAGAGGTTGGTCTTCTGGACTAATAGTCTCTCGCAGACTCGCGGGTTTCCGAGTTAGCGACACCGGGAGGAGATGGTGTTTTTCACCGAACCCGAACCGAGAGAACAGCAACCGGAAGAATATCTTTGGGACTAAACGGGCGCTAGACCGTTCGTATCGCCAGTCTATGGCTATCTACTGCTCCTTTGTTCGACCTTGTTCAGATAGCTGAAATCCATGATGGAATCTCGTGAAAATTGTCTTCCGATTTCCTCTCAGGACGTCGAATACGGGCGTATCAAACTCTATATTGCTTCCACATATAAAAGAAGCTACTCCCCCCATTCTACAGGCCAGTGTTGAGATCGGCTAGAGCGTGTCGAACGAGTCGATCACGTTGCTCGTCGAGTGAGCCTCGACGACATCCTGTTCCTCGAAATCGGAGTCGTCGCTCCAAATATCGGCGTCGCTGGCAAGAGCACACGCGACGTACAACACGTCATCCGGGTCGGTGTCGCCGATCGCTGCTTCGGCCTCCTCGATATACGGATAGAACTCGCTGGCGGGAACAACTTCGATATATTGGAAGAGGAGGTCGATAAACTGTGCGACTCGATCTGGAGTCATCCCGGACTTCTCGACGATCAGCTCCTCGTAGTTCTCGATTTCGTCGTGGACGAACTCGGGTATCACGAGATCTGGTTCGAGCGTAACGATCAGTTCGCGGGTTTTCGAGTCTGCGATGAGTGCGGAGATGACGACGTTGGCATCGACAACCAGCTTCATCCGTCGAGATTACTCCGACTCTTCTTCGACGCGTTTGCGTGCGCTTTCGTTGATTTTGTCGGCGATGTCTGTGACGTCACTCTCGGTAAGTTCGCTCTTGGATGTAAGCTCGTCCATCACTTCGAGCGACTCGATTTTCTCCTGGATTGCCTGTCGCGTGACCTCACTCCAGTTGATCTCTGGATGCTTTTCCATTCGCTTTTTGAGGTCGTCGTCGACGTTGACAGTGATCGTAGGCATACAGGAAACTATGTAGACACAGAATACTGTGTCTTTCGGTGAATGCGCTTCGTGTATCGCTCCCGAGGATTCCTCTGGAGTGGGTCGAACTCATGGAGATCGGGTCACCTCAGCGGCTCTCCCGCTGCTCCACTTTGTTCAGCTCGATGAGTAGCCGAAAAATCGCCTTCACCAGGTTCGAGTCCACGTCGAACCGCTCGGCGTTCTCGCCGGCGCGGTCCATCACCGCCTGCTCTTGGTCCTCATCGGTAGTCGGCAGCCCCTCCTCCTGTTTGACCTGCGCGATGGTGTCGGCGACGTAGGTCCGTTGGGCGATGAGTTCGACCAGCTCCTGGTCGACCCCTCGTATCTCCTCACGCAGTTCATCCAGGCTCATGTCGTCGGGTGTGCGTTGGCTCACAGGAATCGTCCTCCGTCGTTTCGCGTCGTCGTCCAGAGCGTCTGGCCCGGCCGCTCGCTCCACAGTTGCTCCACTTCGTCCAGTCCGTGCGCGTCGCCGAGGGCGACCACGCTCGGGCCCGTGCCCGAGAGCGAGACGCCGTCGACGTGTGGCATCGCCTCCACGGCAGGGTCAGGTGAGAACCCCAACGCCGCCGAGAACGCGAGGCCGTTGACCGTCATCGCGCGGCCGTAGGCCCCCTCGAGTGCGAGCTCTTCGACCAGTTCCGCCATCGGGGCGACGAGCGCACAGCGGTCGACGTCCGCGTCGGCTGAGTAGGCGCGCTCTGGCGGGGTCCAGATTAGCGCCTCGCGGTGAACTTCTTCGCGAGCGAGCAGTTCGTCCTCAGTGTTGTCCGTGACCGTCACGCCCCCGAGCATCGACGCGCTGGCGTCGTCGAAGGCGCCCGTTACGGTGACGCCCACGTCGCGCGCAGCCTCGACACCCAGCCGGCACGCCTCGATGGGGTCCACCTGGTCGTTGGCGTCGAGCGCGTCCACTGTCGCGAGCACCGCGGCGTTGGCAGCGGCTGAGGAGCTCTTGAGACCGGCCGCGGTCGGTACGTCGCTCTCCGTCCGGACCGTGCCGCCGACGCTGAGCGACGTGGAGACGCTGGTGTCGAGCCCCGCCGCCGGGCCCCAGCGGTCCACCGCCATCTCCACGCAGCGCTCGACCAGTCGTGTATCGGCGTCGGGCTCGCCGGCGATTTCGCCCTCGACACTGCCGGTCTCCATCCGGATGGTCACCNCAGCGGTGGTCTCGATATCCAGCGCGAACGCCGAGCCGGTCCCCGTCGCGAGTGCGTTGAGCACCGTTCCTGCGCCGGGGGCGACTGCCTTGCCGTCCATACCGGAACCCCGGGGGTGGAACGCTTCAAACTGGTGGTCCCGTCCCTCTACAGGAGGTGGGCGCCCTCCGTGTCAACCGTGGTCCGGTTGGGGAGCACGTCCTCACAGTCGACGGCGACGACTGACTCGCCGAGCATCGCCATCGTTGCCGCCCCACCCGCCTCTTCGACGCGCGCTACGTCGTCAACCACACGTTGGGTGGGAAGGCCGAGTGCCTGTGCGAACGGCCATGAGCGCTCGAGTACTTCCCGGAGCGTTGGCGGGTCAGAGAGGCTGTCGAGGACGGTCGAGCCCTCCGTGCGCACCTTCCTCATCAGTTCCGTGTCGTCCAGCGCGTCGGCCGTCGAGAGGTCGCCGTAGCTGCTGTATTCGACTGGCTCCGTCGTCTCGACTCGTTTTCGCCCGTTCCCGATGTCGTACCGCAGTCCACCCGTATCCTGAATGTACACATCGCCGAGGCCGGTTCCGGCTGTGACTTCCGCGTCCCGCGAGCGCTCGACCAGTTCCTCGCGAGGGAGTTCGAGACCGTATCGTTCGTTGGCCGCGAGCGCGGTTGCAAGCGTGGCGGCGCCGCTGGTGCCGAACCCGGCACCGATGGGGACATCCGGGCGGACGTCCACGCGAGCGGTGACGCCCAGTCGGTCGAGCACACCCTCGACGGGGTCGAAGCTGGCGGGCTCACCGTCGACAGTTACGACGGAGTCGTCCGCATCGTCGAGCGAGATAGTAACGCCGTCTTCCAGAGCCACACTGGCACCGCGAGTACAGGTGTTCTCCTCATTTGGGGCGAACACAGCGGTGACACTTGCGGGGGCGAACGCGTCCATACTGTTCAGTTGGTCCGGCTGACAGTTGAACGGTCCGGTTCTCCGGTTTTCATCGCTCGGCATGGAACGAGCGGCTGGAATGAAGCAGGCAGGGACGGACTGGGTCCCGCTGGCCTCCCAGAAACCGCTCGGACTTCCCCAGCCACTTTCGAACGCCCAATTCGGGCCACTCGAAGCGGACACGACGTAGGGGAGACGAAACACTCAAACAGCGGCGAAGGGAACCACACAGTATGGAACTGCGGGTCATCGAGCTAACCGACGAGGAACTCCGTATCGAGATCGCGGGCGAGGGGCACACGTTCATGAACGTCCTCAAGGGGACGCTGCTGGAGTCTGACGACGTTGCGGCGGCGACCTACGACGTGAACCCCGAACAGTCCGGTGGCCAGACCGAGCCCATTCTCTCTATCAAGACCGAGGGCGGTGCCGACCCGCTCGAAGTGCTTGAGTCCGCTGCCGGCGACGTGAGTGAGAAGAGCGCGGACCTCCGCGCTGCGTTCGACGCTGCCGCCTGAAACTTCGTCCTGCCTTGCCTGTGTTCGACAGATACTGGCCGTCGTCGCTGACCGTTGGNTGCTTCTCACATCAGCGACTGGCTTCGCGCTCGCAGCGCTCTTGCTGTCCCTCTTTGGCCGAGGGCTGGGCTAGGCGGCAATCGCACTGCTGCGCTCGACGTTTGGCGGCGTCCCCATCGCGATGGCTGGGGGTATTGGTTCGTGTTCGCGGCCAAGCCTAGCGGTTGCGCGCGTTGGATGGTGCGAAGACGGCGTCCCGCTACAGGCGAACGGGAACGCCCCGCTCGGCCAGATACTGCTTGACCGACGTGATATCGTACTCGCCGAAGTGGAAGATCGAGGCTGCGAGCCCGGCGTCGGCACCGGCTTCGGTGAACACCTCGTACATGTCTGCGGGCGAGCCACAGCCCGACGAGGCGATGACTGGTGTCGAGACGGCGTCACAGACAGCTGCCGTCAGCGGGATGTCGTAGCCATCCTTGGTGCCGTCCTTGTCGATGGAGTTGACGAACAGTTCGCCCGCGCCGCGTTCCTCGGCTTCCTCGGCCCAGGCGACGGCGTCCATCCCGGTTCCCTCACGGCCACCCTTGACCGTGCACTCGAACCAGCAGGATTCGCCGTCGACCCGCTCGTAATGCTCGCCCTGCTCGTCGTAGCGCCGGCGCGCGTCCAGCGAGATGACGATACACTGGGAGCCGAAGGCTGCTGCGCCTTCGTTGATGAGGTCGGGGTTGGCGATGGCGCCGGAGTTGATGCTCACCTTGTCGGCGCCGGCCCGAAGCGTCTCCTTGATGTCGTCTTTGGTGCGGATGCCACCGCCGACGGTCAAGGGGATGAACACCTCGTCGGCCACCGCCGACACAGTGTCGAGCATCGTCTCGCGGCCCTCTGCGCTCGCGGTGATGTCGAGGAAGACGAACTCGTCGGCGCCGGCCTCGTTGTAGCGCTTGGCCATCTCGACCGGGTCCCCGGTGTAGGCGAGGTCCTCGAAGTTCACGCCGGTGTAAACGGCCGGATTGCCGTCGTCGTCGATGTCGACGTCGATGCACGGGATGACCCGCTTCGTCAAGGCCATTGGATACTGGGTAGTATGCGGTCGGCCCGTAAAAGGTGGCTGGTTACCCGCCCTCCGCGAGTTCCACGCACAGGGGTACGATGCCCCACATCAAGTCGGTGCGGAATGAATACCCGAAACCGGGGCTGCTGGACTGCATGACGACACGTCGGATTCGCCGGAACCAATTTACGCCACCACTCGCAAGGGAAAGCTATGGTCGACACCACGGAGCGCGACGGGATGACGTGGTTCCGGTGTGAACGCTGTGGACTACTCTTCGACAATGAGACCGACGCGTCCCAACACGAAGAGAACTGTGCGAGCGACGACACCTCGTACTTGCAGTGAGATACCATCGGCGACGCCAAGTCGAAGCCGCTACGTCTCGTCTGCGTTGACCATCTCGAAGCTCTGCTCGCCCCAGTCGTCCTCGACGAAGACGAACACTCTGCCGCGAGCGATCTCCGGATCAGCGTCAACTTCAGTGCGATTGCCGTCGATTCTCCGGACAGTGACACCGGGGAACAGCTCCTCTTCGTCCCCAGACTCGAGGATGACGCGGCCGACCCCCGTGCTCTCGAGAATTTCGTCGTGAGTCTTGAGGTCGTTGACGTAGAGCATCACGCCCTCCGTCTCCGTTGGGTCGGTTACCACCACGTGGACCTGCTTTCCCGGCCCGGTGCGGAGCGTCCCCTCCTGAACCGTGGGTGCGCCCCGATAGAGCGTAGTGCGGCCGTCGGTGTACTCGATGACGACGCCCTCCTCGACGAGGTCAACGCCGACGGTGCCGGGGGGAACGTCGTTCCGGTTGGACATAGCCGCGATAGCCACCCGGCAGGCAAAAGCCCCGCGTCACGCGGCCGGTCATGTGGAACGGGTCGTGAGAAAATCGAGGCTGCAGGAACTTTCTTCGAGGCTGCTCAACGAAGCCCCGGCGGCGGGCCCTCGTCGCCGTCTCCTCCCTCCACATCGAGGCCGAGTTCTTCGCGCTGTGCTTTGAGCCGTTTGAGCTCCCGCCGGTAGCGCAGCAGGCCGACGGCTGCGACGACCGTGAGCCCGCCGGCTAACCCGCCGAAGATCAGGATATCGCGTTGGATATAGTACCGCACCAAGATCGACGGCGCGGTCAGTTCGGCCCAGTAGAGCACGACCTGGTTCCCGACCATCCGTTTGTCGTCGGGCTGGGGGACGACCTGTCCGAAGAGTGGCACGTCTGTCCGGCGGTTCTCAGCGAGGACGACTGTGTGTGACCCTTCGAGGAAGACGGGGAGGGCGAATCGTTTGGGGGTGCTTTCGCCTGAGAATGCGACCTTCCCCTCATCGGCTGGGGGGACGACCCGCAGCTCGTTGCTCTCTGTGTAGAGGTCGCCGCCGTGGGCCTCGAACTCGGTGCCGTTGATGACGGTGCCGTTGGGGTAGCGATAGCGCAGGGAACTGATAGTCAGCGGGCGCTTCGTGCCAAGCGCGTCCGTGTTCGAGAGGTTCAGCCGGTCTCCGAACCCATCGGCACCAACGTCGTAGACGGCACGGTAGTTCGCGTCGGCGGTGACGGTGATGTGAACGTCACTGCTGCCGTTCCACGTGTACTCGCCACTGGGGGACTCATCGAGTCGGGCCTCGTCCATCGGCCCGCCACCGCCGATTCCACCCAGTCCGCCGAGGCAGCCGCTGGTGAACAGCAGACCGACCAGCGCGAGGGCTGCGAGTGCGCGCCTGCTCATTTGTTCGACGTCAGGGAACGACGCATTTGAGCTCGGCGGGCAGATACTCGCCGACGCTCGCCAGTAGCCCCGGCGGGTCCGTCCCTTCCGTGCAGATGACGCTCTGTTCCAGCAGTCCGAGTCGCTCGACGGTGACAACGTCGCGAGCGTGGCCGGCGCGGTTCATCGTCGCCCGGACCTCGCCTCGCGTGGCGGAGTTGACGTTGAGTCGGCCACCGTTGCCCTCTGCGCGGGTCCAGTCGTAGAGTTGGTCACGAGCCTCGTCGGCGAGCCGGTGCCCGCCGTCCGCGTCGTAAACGAACTGCAGCGGCGTGTGTTGGACGACGCCGAACCGGTCGCGAATCTGTCGCGGGTCACCCGGCCCGAGGCCGAGGTCCTCGCCCGAAATTTCGATATCTTTGCCGGCGTCGAGCACCCACTTCTGGCCGTCCCAGGACTCGAGGGTCCCGGTGTACACCTCGCCGTGGTCGAAGTGGTCGGTGACTTCGTCCCACCGTTCGCGCAGCAGGTTCCGCGCGACGTTCGCGTCTTCGCCCTCGATGGTGACGGAGACGAACTCGGTGTCGGGGACGCCGATTGTCCACTCGACGTCGAGGTCGGCCAAGTCGTTTGCGACCATCGAGTCGAGCGAGTCGAGGGCGCGCTCGCGGGCGTCACCTTCGACGTAGCATTTGGTCGCGAGAGAGACCATTAGGCCTCAACCTCGGACTCGATGTTGAGCTCCTCCCGGATCTCCGCGAGACGCTGTTCAGTAGCCTCGACCATCCCGGTGTTCTCCATCGACTCGAGTTGGGTGCCACACTCGGGACACTCGAAGCCGAACTCCATCGCCTCCTCGAACTCGAAGCGAAGCGAGCAGCCCTCACACAGGTAGAACTGGTGCTCGCTCTCGTACTCGAGGCGCTGTTCGAGCGCGTCGGCAAGGCGGAACATTTCCTCTTCGAGGTTGTCGGGGATGTTCTCGTAGTGGAACGTCCAAAGGTAGGTGAGCCACCCCGAATCCTCGTCGCGCACCCGGCGATACTCCGCCAGGTCGTTCTCGTAGAGGATGAAAAGCGCACGGCGGACGTCGTTGAGCTCGAGATCGAGCGTCTCGGACAGCTCCTCGTCCGTCACTTCACCGTCGGGCGGCGCCGCGGCGACGGGCATCCCTCGCGGGCCGACCAGATCGTGGAGGTATTTTTGGATGACTGGATCCTCCAAAAGTCCATCAAAAGCCATTACGGGAAGCTTCTGGTGGCACGCTCTTCAACGTTGCGGGTTATCGGTTGGTGGGTTTGGCAGATGTGCGAGAATTGACGTTCGTAGTGATATTGGCTCGGAGATCAGTAAGACCGGGAAAGCCTCTGTCCGCTCATTCAAGATTGCCTACCGTGACTGTGGAGTTGTCAGTGGGCCCATTACCACCGGGAAAGCCCCTGGCCGCTCGGTTCGGGGGGCTCGCTGCGGTCCTCAGTCACGTTGCTCCCTGCGGTCCTTACTTCGCCCGCCGTCGCCGAGCGGCCAGCCCCTTTCAGTCCCACCCCACAGCACCGCCCACTTTCCTCCCCAGCCGACTCACTCCTTTGCACCGGCAGAGCACGCTCTGCCGTGCTCTCGTTCGCTGCGTCGCCGGCTTCGCCGGCTGCTAGCGGGATCTTCGATCCCGCACTGCTCACGAGAACTGGCGCTCAGTCATTCGTCCCTCGCACTGAGGTCGCGCACGGAAGCGCGACTGCTTCGCGCCACGGCAGAAACATCACCGCCTACTCGTCGTCCAACTCCTCGGGGTCAACAACCTTCTTCCCCGTTTCCATCGGGACGACACGGCGGTCACCGCCCTCCCACTCCCGAGCAAGCTCGCGACCCTCGTGCAGACGGTCGAGGAACACCGCCAACCCAGCCACCTCTGAGTGGGGTTGGTTCGTGACGCCGACGTTCCAGTCGGCCTCGTCGTACACCTCGAAGGGAACCTTCTCACCGCCGACGACCACCAGAAGGGGCTCCTCGGTGTGAACCTCCCGGACAGCGTCTTCCACGTCTTGGACCTGCTCGCCGTACATCGTGAGATGGACGACAGGCCCCTCCCAGTTCCGGATGGTCGCGCGCTGTTCGTCGTCGAGTTCAACCTCGAAAGGACCACCGAAACGGTCGGTGATATCGCGGACGGTCTCAGCGGACTGCCCAGCGTTGTCCGGGAACAGCACCCGGTCGGCGCCGAGCGCCCGGGCGGTCAGGCCGACGTGGGTCGTCATCCGGTCGTCTCGGCCGGGCCGGTGGCCCAGCCGGAGGACACACAGCTCCGGCGCGTCGTGCATACCCTTTCTCCCCGGGGAAGGTGGGTGGCACTTTCGGTTCGGCGCTGTTCGACCACAATACACTTGCCGGAACCCGGACACTCCGAACTATGCACCTCGAAAACCAGAAGATCGTCGTCACCGGCGCCGCGGGCCTCGTCGGCTCGCAACTCACCGCGGACCTCGTCGAGGAGAACGACGTGCGGGCCGTCGACGACCTTTCGAAAGGAGCCAGGGAGGCGGTTCCCGACAAGGCGCAGTTCGTTCAAGCGGATATGCTCGACCCGGTGGCCGTCGACAGCGTGATTACCGAGACGACGGATATCGTCTTCCACTTCGCGGCCCACACCGACGTGCGTGTCGACGACCCTGAAGCGGAACGACGCGTGTTCGAGGAGAACACCAAGATGACCTACAACGTCGTCGAGCGCATGCGTGAGGTTGGCTGTGACCACCTCGCCTTTACCTCTTCCTCGACGGTTTACGGGGAAGCGCCCCGACCCACGCCCGAGGGGTACGGACCGCTCGAACCCATCAGCATCTACGGTGCTTCGAAGCTCTCTGATGAGGGTGTCGTCTCGACGTTCGCGAACTCCTACGGCATCCAGTCCTGGGTGTTCCGCTTCGCCAACATCGTCGGCCCGCGCCAACGGGGAAACGTCATCCCGGACTTCATTCAGAAGCTGCAGGACGACCCCGAAATGCTGACCATCCTCGGCAACGGCAAACAGGAGAAGTCCTACCTCCACGTCGCCGACTGCGTGGAGGCCATCCAGTACGTCGTGGAACACGGCCAGGAGGACTACAACCTCTACAACCTCGGCTCCCGCACCACCACGTCTGTCATCGGTATCGCCGATATCGTCGCCGACGTGATGGATCTCGACCCAGCGTACGAGTTCACTGGCGGCGACCGAGGGTGGACTGGCGACGTACCGAAGATGCGCCTCGACACTGACAAGCTCGTGGATTTGGGCTACGACGTGCCCGAAGAGAGCGACGCGGCGGTCCGTCGCGCAACGGAGGAGCTCTACGAGGAACTTCGATCCTAAACGGAGAACTCCGTCTCTGTCCGTAGTTCCCGACCGCTGCAGACAACTTCTCCGACCGCACGGTACTCGCCGGGTTCCGGTTCGCCCCACGTTTCCTCGAATATCGTTTCGTCTCCCGCACGAATCACCTGGCTTCCGAGCATCTGCATGAACAGCTGGTCCTCGTCCGAGCGCCAACGCGGCTCGTCCTCGGTGGTGCTGTAGACGACCACTCTAACGCGCTGGCTATCAGAGAACGAGAGTTCAACATCCTCATCGTCAGGGTTGGTGATCCGAATCGCGAACGCGACGATGTCGCCGCACTGCTGGGCGTCGATTGTCGTTTCGAGCATGGCGAGTGCTGCGAGGCGACGCGTAATAGGTTTGTTTCTCGAAAACAGCGACGAACGCTACTCCTCGTCGCGCATGTCCGGCGGCAGCAGGTTCGGGATCCCGTCTTCGATGGGGTAGGACTCGCCGCAGTCCGTGCAGGTGAGCGTGCCTGAGAGCAGTTCGTCGTCGTCGCGTTCATCGACCTCCAGCTCCAGGTCGTGCTTGTCCATCGGGCAGCAGATGATGTCCATCAGCGACTCCTTCATTACCTCTGGCTGTGGGCGGGGCGGCCAAAAGGATAGGGGTTCCGTGGTGACCGGCGACCATCACTACCCCCCACACTCATGTGGGAGAGCGAGGCCAGCATGCCCGTGCGCTGAGAACAGCCACGGAGCGTGCTGCCGTTGTGCGACCCGCCGCTCCGTGAGAGTGCGGGACTTCCCGATATCAGAGGGTCGCCTGTTCGCCCGTTCCTACCAGGGGGTTTCGCGCTCGACAGTCTGGTCGCGGTCGGGACCGACACCGACGGCGTACACCGGCGCGTCAAGTTCCTGCTCGAGGTAACCCAGATACTCCCGCGTGGCCTCGGGAAGTGCTTCGTAGCCTTCCGAAGCGACTGCGTTCCAATCTTGCTCTTCCCAGGTGTCGAACGCCTTGAACTCCGGCTCGCAGGCTTCCCACTCCTCGGAGCCCGCGGGGACGGTCTCGCGCGTCTCGCCGTCGAGGTCGTACTGGTGACAGACCTTCAGTTCGTCTAGTCCGGCGAGCACGTCGACGTGGTTCACGGCGATACCAGTGAACGAGGAGCGCCGCGCGGCGTGGCGCAGCATCGGCACGTCCAGCCAGCCGATGCGCCGCGGTCGGCCGGTGACGGTCCCGAACTCCCCACCCTTCTCGCGGATATAGTCCGCGAGGTCTTCCTCCTCGTCGGTCATCTCGGTCGGGAGTGGCCCCTCGCCCACCCGCGAGAGGTAGGCTTTTACGATGCCAACAATCTCACCCTGGCCGAGCACCTTCGGGCCGACACCCGAGCCAACAGCGGCGCCGCCGGCGGTCGGGTTTGAAGAGGTGACGTACGGGTAGTTGCCGTGGTCGATGTCGATGCTCGTCCCCTGTGCGCCCTCGAAGAGGAGGTTCGCACCCTCGTTTCGGTGCTCGTAGAGGAACTCTCCTGCCTCGACAGCCATCCCCCCTTCACGGAGGCGTTGGCCGTAGTCGGCGTACTCTGTCACCAACTGGTCTACGTCGAACTCGACGCCGGTGTCCACGCCGAACACCTCTTCGGCGATGGCGCGCTTCTGCGGGACTGCGTACTCCAGTCGCTCTCGGAGCACTTCGGGGTCGAGTAGGTCGCCGATACGCACGCCGCGTCGACCGGCCTTGTCCTCGTAGGTCGGCCCGATGCCGCGACCAGTTGTTCCGACTTTCTCGCCAGAGCCTGATTCGTCTTTGTCAGCCTCTTCGATGGTGTCGAACACCCGGTGGTACGGCATAATTACGTGGGCTCGCTTGGCCACGCACACGTCGGGCTCGAGTCCCTGCTCCTGCAGGGCCTCGATCTCTTCGAACAGTGTCCGGGGATTGACGACGCAGCCGTTGCCGAGCACGCCAGTCTTTCCGCGCACACTTCCGCTGGGGACCAGCGAGAGCTTGTACTCCTCGCCGCCTTCGACGACGGTGTGGCCCGCGTTGTCTCCGCCCTGATACCGGACGACGATGTCTGCCTCGCCGCCCCAGCGGTCGACGAGAGCCCCCTTGCCCTCGTCGCCGAGCTGGGCGCCGACGATAATGACCGTCATAGGCGGAGGTTCCACAGCCCCAACTAAACCGGTTACGATGCGACGCCCGGTCGCTACCGAGGACTCATTGTCCGATGGCAACTCCACTGCCGCAGCCAGAACGGTTAATTACCCCCTCTGCGATAAACGAACTGTTCTACTGGGGCCGGTGTCGAGAGTAAGCTTTAAATCCTCACAAGAGAAGTTAACACATAGCATGATAGATCGACTGGAAAAAGAGGTAGATATGCTGGAGCGGCACCTGCAGGTGCTGCGAATGGTTATCGAGAACGAACCGATCGGTATCGTCAAAATGTCGAACGAAACGGGGTATCCCCACCACAAGGTTCGCTACTCGCTGCGTGTCCTCGAAGAAGAGAACCTCATCGAGCCGTCGAGCCAAGGGGCAATCACCACCGACCACACCGCGGAGTTCGTCGACGACCTCGACGACAAACTCGACGGCACCGTCGGGAAGCTGCGTTCGATGCGGATCGATTCGGCGCCAGAAGCCGACAACTGATTCTGCGTCGGATTTCTCCTTATAGCTCCGGAACGGTCACGTGGAACTCACCGTCTCTGGTCTCGACAAGACAGAGGTGGTAGCCGTTCTTGCGTGAGAGTTTGACGAAGCTCTTCTGTTTGTCACGGCTCAGGAACCCACCCCCGGTGGCCTCCTCGGCTGTCTCGAGCGCTCCAGGTTCGTAGTAACTCGCCGTGACGAAGAAGGCCGAGGCAAGTCCCTCTGTGGATTTTGCGACCGGTGTCGCGTTCTCGATGAGCCTCGCGAGCATCGACTCCGTCGCGGGCTCTCGAGAGTCGTTGAGGTCGGCGACGAGTAACGGATTCCCCATCCGGTTCCGAATAACCACGTCGAACTGAACGGTTTCGGCGACAGCTTCTTCACCCTCTTGGGCCCCCTGCCCGAGCTCCACCTCGCCGCGGAACTCGACGCGGTCGATTTCGGGGACGGTGTCGTAGAGTTTATCAAGTGCGGACTGGTTCCGCGTCTCTCGGATGTCGTGGACGAACTCCGCGACCACCCAGCGTGCGAAGCCGAACTCCATCGTCTCGTGCAGCCACGCTTCGAACGGCTCGCCGTTGACGATGGCACCGTCGTCGTCGAACTCAGTGTGGTGTTCGAGGCGGATGTTACCGTTGACCGCTTCGCGGTCCGCGTTCCCGTCGTGGGCATCCTTCAGGGTCGGGCCGCTCTGTCGGTCGTAGCGAACGAACAGATTCGTCCCTTTGAGTGCGCTTTCGGCCGAAACCTCGTGGTCACCCTCCGGGAGGTGCTGTTCTGCAACTTCGAGGTCCTCCTCGGCTGCAGCGAGGTCGGACTCCAACTGCTCGACAGTCGCGTGCAGCTTTTCGACCTCCCGTTCGAGCTCGCTCAGCTCGCTCTGGGCTTCGTCGCGCGCGCGCTCCAGCCGTTCGTGTTCCCCCTCCAGTCGGTCGTTCTCGCTCTCGAGTTCCTCGACGCGTTCCTGCAGCCGGTCACGCTCGGCTCGAAGCTCCTCGAGCGCCTCGCTATCTACAGCTGCACGGTTCTGGGCGGGCGTCGCCGGCTCTTGCTCGTGCTCGACGGCCGCGTCGGGTTCGGCTTCGATATCGCCCCCGACTTCCTCGGCCATATCCACCGATTCCTCCGGGTCGAGCGCCGGGATGGTCTTCGCGCCGTGCCACTGGTCAGTCGTCGTCGCACTGGCTGCAGCGGGTTCGGTATCTGCCGTACGTGTGGCTGACGCATCCGGCTCTGTCGATACATCCCGCTGTCGAGACTCCTGTTCGCTTGCCTGCTCAGCGGCTTCGACCTCGTGCGCTGTACGCTGTTCAGCCTCAGCCTCGGGCACAGCGTCTGGTTCCTCGTCAGATTCGTCCACACTGCCTGTTTCGATTGGTTCTGGTTCGGTGCTCGCGGATTCCTTGGGTTCTGGGTCCGCAGCCTCGGTGTTGGTGAGCTCTGTCGACACGGGTTCTTCTCTGGTCTCGACCGGCGTCGGCTCCGGTTCTGGCTCGGCGCCCGAGCCTGGGATATCTGTGATATCCAGATCGACGGTGTTCACTGTGTAGATGCCCACTTCGTCGTCCGCGCGCTCGAAGGCCTCCTCAGCCGTGAGCAGTTCGCTGTTGTTGCCGACGAAGGCAACGGGGAGCGAGCGCCCGCCGTAGTAGGCGATGTAGTAGTCCCCGGACAGGACGTTGTCCGAAAGCTCGATGTAGCCGGTGAAGGTGCCGGACTCGAGCGTTCGGCTGGCCTCCGAGATCGGGGTCTCCTCGCTGTAGTACTCCGCGCGAGTCTCCCCGCCCGTCTCTTGCATGGCGAACAGTAGCGGAAGGGCTGGGTCCGGCGCGGTGTAGGCGGTGCCGTCGGCGCCGTCGAACGCCTCCATGCTGCCGTCGAAGCCGCCGAGGACGCGGCCGTTCAGCATGAATAGCCAGGCGTGGCCGTCTGTCGCCGCTCCGGTGAACTCGCGGTCGGCGAGTTCGCGGAGCCCCTGGTACCCGTCGGTGAAGGGCTCGGACTCCCACTCGGTGACCCGCTCGACCGTGTTGTTCCTCATCGTTTGGTTTCCTCTCTCTGTGGTGCCAAAATACTTTCCGGACAGACTGGGCCAGAATAGACAACTCTCCCTCAGTTTGTGGGCCCCCGTTCAGACGTACAGGGAGAGCAACAAGAACCTGAAATACAAGAGCACCAGCCTGATAAGCAGCCGAATACGGAGCGTTCGAACTCTCTCGGACTCGGCGTCACCCCCTGTTTCGACTGCCTCCCACTTCGTGTCACTCAGTCCGTGTGTATGCCCACTGCCCTGGTGAAGCGAGCGGTGCGCTTGCTCGCAAACTGACGGCCACAGGACGAACAGCGCACCCCTTGCCCACTCGTCTTTATCGGGGGACCCATCGCGTCACCCCAGCCAGCGGACCGCGGCGGCGACGACTGGCGGAACAAGCAGCGTCAGGAACGCGATGAACGCGGGCGCGACGCTGATGGCAATCGGCAGCGAACCGAAAAGGAGCAGCCAGCCCACGCCCGCAGCAACGAGCGTGATGCCGAACGCGGCGCCCGCGGCGAACGCGCGCTCGACCGAACTCGCGGTGAGTCCCAACAGGGCACCACCCACGGTCAAGCCAATCGGATGCGCGACTGTGAGGAAAATACCGACGAACCACGCAAGCGACGATGCGATGTCGGCGAACCGCCCGGTCCGGATCGCTTTCAGGCGGTTGCCGTATTCGAACAGCGTCATCTGGCGGTCCCTCGCACGGCCGAGTCGAGAGGTGCCGGCACTATCAATCCCCCGGACGGGTCGCGCCCCGAAGGGCTATCAGTCGCGCGTGAGATGTGGGCACCGTGTCGACATCGCTCGCTGCGGCCTACTCCGACAGCTCCTGCCGACGGTTGGAACGGCTCTCCGGACCTGTAGCGGCGGTTGTCGCGATCGGCAGTATTCTCCTCGCCACGGCACTTTCGGCGACGTTCACCTGGTGGGCGAGTGCGCTCTCGGACCTCGGTACAGTCGGGACGACTGCGTGGCTGTTCAACGGCGGCCTCGTCATTGGCAGCGTGGTGGGGTTACCCTACGGCTGGGCACTCTGGACANCTGCCGCCGACTGGCTCGGGGGAATCCGGGCAGCGACGTTCGTCGCTGCGCTGCTCTCGATGGCTGGGGTTGGCCTCTTCCCCTCGGGAGAAATGCTTCACTTCCCCTTCGCTATCGGCTTCTTCCTCCTGTGTGCGTTCACAGAAGTTGCCGACGGAATCGCCCGGTTTGGGCTAACCACGGGGAAGCTTTCCATGATCGTAGGCATCAGTTCGATCGCAATCTGGCCGCTCTGGACGGGATGGCTCGCACCGGGCAGCGGGATTGCCATCCCTGAGTTCATCGGGGCCGTGCTCTTCTGCCTCTGGATTACGGCACTGAGCCCGGAGCGACCGGGGAGCCCCCACTGAAAAACGGCGTTACTGGGCGAGTTCGACGAACGCGTCGATGGCTTCGTCGTTCCCCGCCAGCACCAGCATATCGTTCTCTCTGAGCAACAGGTCGGCGTCGATACCCGTCAGCACCTCTCCTTCCCGTTCGATTGCCAGCACGGTACAGTTGGTCCGGGCCCGAACGTCGATTTCACCGAGCGTGCGGCCCGCGAGCTCTGGCGCGTGCATCCGCACGAGTTCCACCTGCGTTTCGGGCGTGATGACCTCCTCATCAAGCAGTTTGGAGGCCAGCATTCGGCCGCTGACCGTCGGCAGTGAGAGCACGTACTGCGCGCCCGAGCGATAGAGCTTCGGCGTTGAGTCGGCGTCGTTGGCACGGGCAATGACCTCCACCTCTGGAGCGACCTGTTTCGCGACGAGCGTCGCAAACAGCGCGGTGGTGTCGTCCTCAACGGCGAGCACGAGACACCGGGCCTCTTCCAGCCCCGCCTCTTCGAGCGTGATGGCGTCGGTCACGTCCCCCACCACGTCGACGCCGGGTTGGTCCTGGATATCCAGAACGGTCGTCGTAAATCCCGCCCCGGTTACCGCGCTCGCGACGGTGGAGCCAACGACGCCATAGCCGGCGACAACCACACCACTCTGCCGGTTCCGCCGGGTGTTCGACAGGGTAAGCTCCCGCATCACCTCCACTTCGTCGGCCAAGCCGCCTACAAGCAGGATGGTGTGCTCGTCGATGACCCGGTCGGGTGCTGGTGGCGAGACGAACTCACCGCGGAACCAGGCGCCGATGATGTTTGTGCCGGGGAACTGGTCGATCCCACACGATTCGACCGTCTTCCCTTCGATAGGGGAGCCCCGCTGGACGAGCAGTTCTGCGATATCGAGATCTTCACCGATCTCCACAGCCCCGCTGATTTCGGCCTGGACCGCAGACGACGCCTTTCCTGCGAGCGATTTGCCGAGGAGGGATCGGGGCTGGACGACTTCATCGGCGCCAGCATACTTGTGGTAGTCAGTGTGGCTCTCGTCTTCGACCAGGCTGTAGACGGGTGTGTCCTCTGCGATGTGCTGAGCAGCCAGAATAATGCTGGCGTTGGTCTCGTCGTCTGCGGCCGCCACCACCGCGTCTGCTCGGTCAGCGTCGACGGATTCCATCACCTCGACGTCTTCCGGGTCGCCGCTGACAACCGGGATATCCTGTTTATTCAGTGACGACGCGCGCTGTTCGTCGGGTTCGACCACGACGTGGTCTTTCCCACGCTCGCCGAGTTCCTCTACGAGCGTTTCGACGGTCGGGGAGAACGAGCAGACGACCACGTGGCCCTCCCCATCGTAACTGGTCGCTGGCTGGGAGGCGAACGCTTCTGCAAACAGCGGGAGGACGAACGCTGGCAGCGTCAGGAAAATGAGGGCGACACCGGTGAGCTGCATCGCCATCGAGAGGACGAGCATCGGCACGTTCGAGAGGTCACCCGCCCGTTCGCCGTAGCCGACGGTGGTGAACGTCTCCACCACGAAATGGAGCGCCTTGAGGAATGAAATCTCGATTCCCTTCGTCACTGCTAACCCGAACTGGTAGAGCAGCGCATACACCACCATCACGACGGCGGTGCCCGCGAGAAACAGGCCTGCTCGCCGCGCCGGGCTGGTCATACACTCGTGGTCGCACCCGATCGGGTAAAACCCGTGGACTGATGGGCGAAGCCCTATTGTGTCGGCCCATCCACGGTGAGGCATGACCCGAGACGTTGCGCTCGACGCCACTGGACCAAAGTTCCTCGACGCCGACGATATCGACGACGCGAAGGGCGACATCGCCATCTGTCGGTGTGGACTCAGCGAGGGGTTCCCGTTCTGTGACGGCTCTCACAAGCGGACGGAGGGCGAGGGTGACGGACGCTATCGCTACGTCGACGGCGAGCGCCGGCGCGTCGCCAGCGTGACGTTCGCGGACGGGGAGACCGTCGACGCTGACGACCTCACAGCGTAGCGCTCGGCCGAGAGTTTTAGCCCAACCGCGTCTGGAGTACGGGTATGTACCGGACTGGCCATCTCGGCATGTCTCTGCTCGTTTTCGCGCCCATCGGCTACCTACTCGTCGTCGCCGGCGCGCCGTTGGCGGCGCTGTTGACTGGTGGCGTGATGCTCTGGTTGGCAATGCTGCCGGACGTAGACCACCGCCTTCCACTGATCTCTCACCGTGGCGTGACGCACTCGCTGCTGTTTGCGATCGTAATCGGCTCTGCGTTCGCTGGTGTCGGCTTCGGTCTCGTGCAGGTGGGTGGCGACGCGCTGGCTGTGGAACTGTTGGGCCTGAATTCGTTGGGCAATCTCGGGGTTGTCGCGTTCGGGTTCGCGGTCGGCTTCCTCGCCGTCGGCTCGCATCTGCTGGGCGACATCCTTACGCCCGCGGGTGTCAACCTCCTCTGGCCGATCCAGACTGCGTACAGCCTCAATCTCACCCGGGCGGATGACACGCTAGCGAACTATGGGCTCTTCCTGTTGGGTGTCTTTGCCGTCGCGGTGTCAGCAACGTTCGCGCTCGGATTGGCGTAGTTATTCACGAACGACGACCACCTCGCTGGCCCAGCGCTCAAACCCCACTGCCGCCGCCAACGACAGCGACGCCGACGCAGACTCGGGCGTCCGATAGCGCGGGACGATAGCTCCGTCCTCCTGGAACCCCGCTTCAAGCACGCGTGAGACCACCGCCCGGCCGAACCCCTCGTTTCGGGCTTCTCCGGCCACAACCACCCCCACATCCGGCAGCGGGCCCGCTCCCAATGTGGCCACCGCGACGAGCTCGTCGTCGCGGAACAGCCCCGCGGTCCGTCCTAGGCGAAACGTGGGAGATGCACGCGCCCACTCCTTGGCGGATGTCCTGCTGCGAAGCCCGTCGAAGGCCTCGGCGTCTGTCTCTTTCAGTAGTCGCGCACTGGACTTGACAGGCGTGAACGAGCCGGCATCAACGTAGGCCAGTACCGCCGGACCGTGCGCCCTTCCGACCTCATCCGCGGGGACGCCGAGACTGAGTCCGAGCAGTCCGATGGCGTCGACCAGTGGCCACCGCTGCACGGCTGCATCACAGGATTCGAGTGCCTCGCGAACCTCCCGATCTGCCGCGACGACAGTGGCGTCACCGCGACGGAACAGCCGGATAGATCGGTCAGGTCCTCCATCGACGAGGGTCACCCCGCGTTGCTCGAACGCCACCGGGTTGCAGCCAAAGCGCTCTGCCCAGTCCCGGCGGATTGCCCGTTGAGCGCTGGGGGAGAGTGTCACGCCAGGTTGTTTGCGTAGAGCGTCAAAAACAGTTGGGCGACGCGTGCGGCGTCACAGAAGCCTCTGGGCGCGTCGTTCAGTCGTCTCCCGGGGTTGGTTCGGTCGATGGCTCGGGTTGGGCAAGAACTCCTTCCCCGGCCTGGTTGATGCTGACGTCGAGCTTGTTGTACGGGATTTCGATGCCGGCCTCGTTCAGTGCGTTGTACACTCCCCGGTTGAGCAGGTGGGTCGCCTTCGCGGCACGGACAGGGCTGCGGACCCAGCAGAGCAGTTCATACTCCAGCGCAGAGTCGCCAAAACTGCGAAACCGCATCCGCGGCGCGGGCGTATCGATCACTGTTGACTCCGCCGCAGCAACAGCCAGAATCGTCTCCTCAAACTCGTCTACGCCGGTCCCGTGGGCGACGCCCAGCGGAACGCGAATACGCTTTCGGCGGCCGGGCGCGGACTCGTTGATGATTTTCGCGGGGTTGAGCATCGCGTTCGGAACGGTGATGAGCACCTCGTCGCGGGTCTGGAGCGTCGTCGAGCGGACCCCCACTTTCACGACGGTCCCTTTCTCCCCAGTATCGAGGACGATGAAGTCACCAATCTTGTACGTGTCGTCGAAGTAGAGCGCGATACCGCCGAAGAAGTTTGCCACAGTATCTTTCGCAGCGAACCCGATGGCGATGCCCGCGATACCCGCGCCTGCCAGCAGGGGCGTCACGTCGATGCGCCAGACCGAGAGCACGAGTGCGGCGGTGCCGGCGGTGACGACCAGCGTCCAGACGTTCGAGAACACCGGCGCGAAGTCGAATCGGGGTCCACCGTCTTTGACGGCTTCGACGCCGCGGTTCACGATGGTGTTGAGCGCCCAGGCCCAGACCAGGAGGAGGAGTGTCAGGGCGGGGCGGTTGAACAGCATGTTCCGAGTCGCCGTGTCGACCGACAGCGCCTCCAACACGCCGCCGTCGACTGTCAGGAGAAAGACGCCGGCGAGGGCAGTGGTGACGACGACGGGGAGCCGTAGCTCTTGCACGAGGATATCGTCGAACGCGCTGTCGGTCCGGCTGCTGAGGTGGCGGAGGAGGCGGACTCCCACTCGCTCGACGGCCACGGCGGCACCGAGGCTCGCGGTGACGACTAGCAAGATGGCCAGCCACGGCGGAAGCGTGGTCAAGGCCGTCGTTATCGCGGAGTACATGGCTCTGAGAAGCCGGCGCCCTGCTTAACCGCTGTCTCCGGCCGAGACTGGGCCGGCTTGAAGTGCAAGCCCACCGAACCACCGTCAATGACCGACCCGACTCTCAACGACGACGCGATGACTCGCTTTCAGGTGCCAGAATTCGAGGAGCTTCCGGCAGACCTCCAAGACCGCATCACCCAGGAAACCGAGGATGCTGGCTTTACGCCCAACGTCTTCTCCGCGTTCGGCTACAAACCCAGCCACTTCCGAGCCTTTTTCGACTATCACGACGCGCTGGTCGACGACACCACGCTGGACCGCGAGGAGGTGGAGATGCTCGTCGTGGCCGTCTCCGGGCGTAACCACTGCTACTACTGCAACGTTGCCCACGGTGCGCTACTGCGAATCTATTCGGGCAACCCCGAGCTCGGGGACCAGTTGGTCGCCAACTACCGGCAGGCGGATATCTCCGAAAAGCGCATGGCGATGCTCGACGTGGCTGTAAAACTCACCGAGGCGCCCGACGAAGTGACCGAAGCCGACCTCGAGCGGTTGGCCGAGGTGGGCTACTCTCCAGAAGCGATGTGGGATATCGCGGCGGTGACCGCCTTCTTCAACCTCAGCAACCGGATGGCGATGTTCGCGGATATGCGTCCGAACGAGGAGTTCCACACGATGGGCCGTTGAGGCGGGGAAAACGGTTACGCTCGTTTCCCACCAAGTCGTTGTCTGTCCGCCATCAGCCGGTCCCTGTTGATGACCTCGCGACCGAAGCCACTCACTCATACCTCATCGAGACGGTCCCGGAACTCGATTCGGGAGACCTGCTCGTCGAGACCCGCATCGGTCGGACCTCGGGCGACCTCGCGCCCCTGTTCGCTCGCGGCGAAACACCGCTGGCCAACGACACCAGCTTCGGCGTCGGTCACGCCCCCTGCTCGCTGACCGAGCGGTTCGTCCGGACGCTCGAACCGCGACTCCACGGCGAATTCGAGGCGCTCGCGCGCTCCCACGCGGCTTCGATGAAGTTGCCCGTCGACGTGCGGGTCAACGCTGCCGACGATTACGACGCCTGCTCGGTCTACCTGACGACGACAGGGCTCTCTGCGGAGGCCGGGGATGATGGCGCCATTGGCCGCGGAAACCGGGCGAACGGCCTTATCACGCCCCGCCGACCCATGAGTCTGGAGGCAACAGCGGGCAAGAATCCGGTCACCCACGTCGGGAAGCTCTACAACCTCATCGCGCTCCGCATCGCCCGCACACTTACGGACGAACTAGGGGTGGGCTACAGCGATATCCAGCTGGTCTCCAGAATCGGGAGTCCGGTCTCGGAACCGCTGGCCGTGGAGGTGACGACGACTGCGACGGATGCCGTTGCGGTTGAGCAGGTGGTCGACGAACAGCTCGCTGCAGTCGGGGAGCTCACCGATGCGTTGGTCGCGAGCACGGTGGATGTGTTCTGAGCCGGGCTGCGGCCGTTTCGGGAACGCCTTTACAACCGCGGGGGCTACCACCGGTAATGACCGACAGCGCTGACGCCGGAGCCGCCTGGTTCGCCGGCGTCGACCCCGACGACGCCGAGGCCGCGAGCGTCGGGTGCGCTCATCGTCACGGTCGGCGCGTCCACCGGCGAAATGCAGGAGCTGGAACCAGTGGAGTTCGACCGAACCGCCCGCGTCTTTGCGGACGTGGCCGAGGAGGTCGCGGAGGTCGGTGATCTGCTGGCGACGGCGCTGACTGCCGAGGACCTAATTCCACTGTCAGCGGTGTTCGAGGGCGATGCTGGACGGGAGTCAGAAGAGGAAATAATCGTGGTCGAGAGTGTCAGAACGGACGTCCTCGACGTGGCTGCGGCCACCGAGGTGTACAAGTCGGCGACGGAGGAAGGGGTTTGGACCGAGCAGTCATTTTAGCGGCAGGAATTGGCGAGGTATCGTCGCCTCACCCACCGAGGAACTGCCGGCGCACCTCGTCGTCGTCCAGGAGTTCGTTGCCGGGACCCTCGTACCGGTTCTCACCCTGTGCGAGCACGTAGCCGCGGTCGCAGCGCCGGAGCGCCTCCTTCGCGTTCTGCTCGACCATCAGGACCGAGGTTCCGGCGGCGTTCACCTCGTCGATGCGGTCGAACATCACCTCGACGAGGTCGGGTGCGAGGCCCGCGGATGGTTCGTCAAGCAGGAGCAGGTCGGGGTCGAGCATGAGCGCACAACCCATCGCGAGCATCTGCTGCTGGCCGCCCGAGAGCGTGCCGGCGTTCTGGTCGATACGCTCCTCAAGGATCGGGAAGCGGTCGAACATCGCCTGTTTGCGCTCCTCGGGCACGTCGTCGAGGATGTACGCGCCGATGCGGAGATTCTCCTCCACAGTGAGCGACGGGAACACGTTCTCGGTCTGTGGGACGNAGTTCATCCCGACCGTGATGACTTCCTCCGGCGGCAAGTCGGTGATGCCGGCGCCGTCGAACGTGATGGACCCGCCCATGTGCTCGGCGAGGCCGAACACCGACTTCATCAAGGTCGATTTCCCGGCTCCGTTCGGGCCGACGATGGCGACGTATTCGCCATCGTCGACGTGCATATCCACGCCAGTGAGCACCTGAAGGTCGCCGTAGCCCGCGTCGAGGGCGGCAACGTCGAGCAGATGGTCGCCCCGCGCGCTGCGGGTGTCGTCCGGCGCGTCGTCGTCGAGTGTCGTTGTGTCCTCCATAGTCAGCTTCCAAGATAGGCGTCGATGACGCGCTCGTCGTTCAGTACGGTTTCGGGGTCACCCTCGACCAGCAGGCTGCCCTGCTGGAGCACGACCAACCGGTCGACGAGTTCGGTGAGTGTCTCGAGCTCGTGTTCGATGACCACGACCGTCATGCCGTCGTCGTTCAGGTCGCGGATGTGGGCCGCTATCTCGTTCGTGAGCGTGGGGTTCACGCCGGCGAACGGCTCGTCGAGCAGGAGCAGGTCGGGGTCGAGCATCAGCACGCGGGCGAGTTCGAGCAGCTTCCGCTGGCCGCCTGAGAGGCTGCTCGCGTACTCGTCGGCGAGGCGGGTTAGCTCGAACATCTCGATCAGTTCGTCGGCCCGTTGAGTCACTTCGTCCTCCGTCTTCTGCATCTTGTCGGTGCGCAGCAACGCCGAAACCGTCCGTTCGCCGGGCTGTTTGGCCGCGGCGAGCCTGACGTTCTCCCGGACCGTCATCGTGTCGAGCTGGCGTGTGTGTTGGAACGTCCGGACCAGTCCGTCGCGTGCGAGCGTCGCGGTGTCCACGCCGGTGACGTTGTCGCCGGCGAAGCGGACGGTCCCGCCGTCGGGGTGGATGACGCCACTCACGCAGTTGAAGAATGTCGACTTGCCGGCCCCGTTCGGGCCCATCACGCCGACCAGTTCGCCGTCGTCGACGGAGAGCGAGAGGTCGTCGATGGCGAGGAGGCCCCCGAACCGCTTGACGAGGCCGTCGACATCAAGCAGCGTCATGAGTCCACCTCCAGCTCGCGGTCGTCGCCCCAGATGCCTGCCGGGCGGTACCTGATGACGAGGATGAGGACGAGCCCAACGAGGATGAGCCGAATCGAGGCGAACTCACCGGTGGTCACGGGAGCGGAGCCCTGTACGAACCGCGAGAACAGCCGCAGCCCCATGATGATGCCGAGCCCGCCGAGCACCGCGCGGTGGTTCGATGCGCCGCCGAGCAGCATCCCGATCCAGATTGTCACGGTCACCTGCAGCTCGAAGAAATCCGGTGAGATGGCTCCCTGGTACATCGCGAAGATGGCGCCTGCGAGGCCGGCGAGTGCGGCCCCGTAGACGAATGCCTGCATCTTGTAGCGGAACGTGGACTTGCCGACCGACCGCGTCACCAGTTCGTCGGCGCGGATGGCGCGCAACACCCGGCCGTAGGGAGCCTCCGTGAGGCGGGCGACGACCGCGAACGTCAGCGCGGTGAGGCCGCCGAGCACGAGCAACGTCGTGACCAGCGTCGCGTCGCGGGTGCCTGCGAGGTCCCCCAGCGGCGTCGGCACGCCGAAAATACCGGTCGAGCCGCCGAAGATGTCGGTGAAGTTGATGAACAGCGTGTGGAAGATTTCGGCGGTGGCGAGTGTCGCGATGGCGAGGAAGTCCCCGCGAAGGCGCAGTGACGTCGCCCCGACGAGCGCGCCGAGAAGCCCGGCCACGACGACCGCGGCGACGAGCCCGACTGGCCACGGGTAGCCGAGCGCGATACCCTCGAAGGAGTCCACCGCAGAGAGCATCGCCATCGTGTACGCGCCGGCCGCGAAGAACACGACGTGGCCGAAATTCACGAGGCCGGTGTGGCCGTACTGGAGGTCGAGCCCCAGCACGAGGATGCCGTAGACCACGAACAGGATACCCACCTCGAAGAACACGTAGAGGTCGCCCGGAATCGTCACCGTGACGGGTGTGACCGCGATGGCGAGCCCGAGCAGGATGGCGACGGTGCCAAACACCAGCGCGCGGTCGGAATCGTATTCTGGGAGCGAATCGCTGAGGCTCACGCTTTACGCACCTCCTGGCCGGCGATACCGCTCGGCTTGACGAGCAGGACGGCGATGAGGATGACGAAGGCGATGGCCGAAGAGATGCCCGTCATTCCAGTGGGGAGGAATGCCGTCGAGAGCGCGAGCACGACACCAATGACGTACGCGCCGGCGATGGCACCGTACGGACTCCCCGCGCCGCCGAGGATGGCGGCCGACAGTATCTGCAATATCTGACTGAACCCCGTCGTGACGCTGACGTTCGTCTGCATACCCAGCAGCACCCCCGTCAGGCCGGCCAGCATCCCAGCAAGTACCCAGACGCTGTTACGGATGAACTGGGTGTCGATGCCGCGGACGCGGGCGAGCGCCTCATCGTCGCTCATCGCACGCATCGCAATGCCCACATCGGTACGGGTCAACACGGCATGCAGGACGAGGAACACGCTGAGCGCACAGCCAACGACGACAAGCTGCTGGGAGGTGACGAAGAAGCCGCCGAGCAAATCCACAGACCCGACCGACAGGTCAGGCACGTTCTGGAACTGCCACGTCGTCGTTTCGGTGTCGTAGTACCGGGCGTTGCGGCCCGCGACGAGCCGGATGGCGTTGCGAAGCACGAGGCCGAGCCCAATAGACGTGAGCAGCATCGGGATGGGACCAGTGTGGTTGATGGGTGTGAAGAACAGTTTCGCGAGCAGGAGGCTCGCGATACCCCCGCCCGCCATCGCCACGAGCACCGCTATCGGCAACGGCAGCGGCAACGCACTCGCCGAGAGTAGGCCGATGAACGACCCGACGGTGATGTACTCGCCGTAGGCGAAGTTGATCATGTCTACGATGCCGTAGATAAGCGTGAACCCGATGGCGGCGATAGCGATGTACGAGCCCGTAACGAGCCCGAAGATGAGATTCTGAACGAGTCCCATCGATTAGTACTCGCCCTCCGGCACGAACTCACGGAGGTCCTCTGCCGGGATGGTCTCGACCTGGCTGAACTGCCCGTTCTGGATCTCGTTGATGACGACCGAGCCGACGACGTTGCCGAACTGTGTGAACGTGACGGGCGTTGCGGCACCCATGTACTTGATCTCCTCGCCATTGTCGAGCGCTTTCTTCCCCTCGGCGAAGTTCGCGACCTCGGTTCCGGGGCCGCGCGACACCGGGCCGAGGTTCTGTTCGATGGCCTCGGCGGTTGCCTCGCCGGCGCGCTCGACGGCCAGTGCGGTGACCTGGGTTGCGTCCCACGCTGGTGGCGTCCAGGCGTTGATTTCGGCGTCGCCCTCGCCGCTCTGGTAGGCGCTCTCGAAGGTGCTGTAGCTCGGCCCGGATTCGCCGGGGCTGGCCGCCCACGCGCCGTTCAAGTCGCTTCCGACCTGGTCCGCGAGGTCGTTCTGGGCCAGCGGGTCCGAGAGGATCGGCTGGCGGCCGTAGCCGCCGTCGGACCAGTCGCTCAGGAGCGTGATTGCGTCCTCCAGCGGGAGACTCACCGCGAACGCACTGAAGTCATTCCCGAACAGCCGGTCAAGCGCGGCCTGGTAGTTCGACTCACCTTGGGCCACCTCTACCTGCGCCGCGACGGTCCCGCCGTTACCCTCGTAGGCGCTCATGAACCCGTTTGCCCAGCTCCGCGCGCCGGATGTGGTGCCGTTGATGATACCGATGGTGTCGTGACCCTGGTCGAGCGCGCGCAGCGCCGCACCGGCGGTGTGGACGGTGTCACTGATGACGGTCCGCCAGATCCACTCGTCGTCGCTCAGGTCGTCCGGCGTGCCGTGGTCGCCGCCACGGGTGTCGAGGAAGTTCGAGCCCGGCCACGGCGTGATCACTGGCGCCTGTTGCTCCTGCAGGAAGTCGTACAGCGGTTCCAGCTCGCTGGAGAACAGCCCGAGGAGCGCGATAGCGTCCTCGTTTTCCGTGAGCTGCGTGACGACGGTGCGTGCCTGCTGTGGGTTCACCGCCGTGTCCGAGCGCTCGAGGACGAGCTCGCGGCCGAGCAGCCCACCGGCGTCGTTGATACCCTGTACCGCGACGTCGGTCGCCTTCGAAACGCCCGGCTGGAGGAAGTCCCACTGTCCAGTCTGGGCCGCTGGCTGTCCGAAGGTGACGGCACCACCTCCACCCCCGCCGCCGAGGCCGAGACACCCGGCCGTCGCTGCGATGCTGCCAGCGCCGCTGATTTTCAGGAACGTTCTTCGGTTGACTGCTCCCCCGCTGTTTCGAACCATGAGCCAGGGTAACACTCATCCTTGAAATAGTTTACTCGGGTTTTCCCCGGCGGCTAGAAGAACCGCTGGACGAGATTAAAAACAACTAATTTGGGAGGAGATATATCTGTAATAATAGCCTAAATTGACCTCTGCCCCGCGAAACACCAGAGCCATTACCCGCTGTCTTCCAGAGCGGCATTGGATACTGCGGGTCTCTTACTCCGACGAACTAGTAAGAAATCAGACACAGACTGACTATATGTCTGACAGTTTCCCGACGAGACAGTTGATACACTTCTTGTGCGTAGGAACATCTCCGCAATTCTCTGTGAACGCAGGAAGGTTTGGAACGAATGGAATACCAATAATATCTGTTCGTTCCCCAAATTGGACGTGTCATAGAACTATTCACACTATAGTCGGTTTTTCTTATCATTATCGGGAGTTAATGCATCAAAGCCTCGTGCACACAGTGCACGACGATTAGAGTCTTTCAGAGACTGGCACACCGGGATGCATATACGAATTCGAGTGCACCATTCTGTATATGACAGACGCCGGTACCGACTCAGGCTGGTTTGAATCGGTCCCACCTGACGATCTTGAAGCCGCTCGAAAAGCCATCGAAAACGGAAGTGGAGAATCGCCAAAGGATTGGCCCACAAGGGCCGTTGAGGCTGGCTTTGCGGAGGACAAAGAGGAGTACTACGATCGGCTCCACGAAGCAACCATTTACGCCGCCCGCGAAGCTGCTCGCGAAGCCGAGCGCGCGGACGATAAGCAACTGGTCCATGCGCTCCGCGCGATGGACGACACGGAACGCACTGCCAACGAACTTTCCGAACGACTCGAAGAGTGGGCCGGCGCCCTGCTCGATATCGAGATCGACGCGACGGGACTCGACTTCGCCGCCGTCGTGGCCGACGAGGATCCAGAGAATGCGACAGAGGAACGTGCAGTGTCGCTGGCCCAGCGAGTGGTCGATCTGCGCGCCGAGCGCGATGACCTCAGGACGTTCATCGAGCGGCGGGCGCCGGAGGTTGCGCCCAATCTCGCCGAGATGGCGGGGCCTGTTCTGGCAGCGCGGCTGATCTCACTGGCTGGCGGCCTCGAACCGCTCGCGAAGAAACCCTCCGGAACCGTGCAGGTGCTCGGTGCGGAGGACGCGCTGTTCGCGCACCTCCGCGGCCACGCCCCCTCGCCGAAACATGGCGTCATCTTCACCCACGAGTTCGTGCGCGGGACGCGTCTCGAGGACCGTGGCTCCGCGTCGCGCGCGCTGGCTGGGAAGCTCTCTATCGCCGCCCGCATCGACCACTATTCGGGCGACATGCGACCCGACCTCCACGAGGAGCTTCGTGACCGGATGGACACCATCAGAGCCCGCGCTAACGAGGCCGACGAGGCGGAGGTGATCGATGAGTGAGCTTCCTGCGGGGGTCGAGCGCCGAACCGTCGCCGGCGAGGAGCGCCTGACCACCGAGGGCGAGCCGGTGTACGGCGAACCCACCGTCGACGGCCGGCGGGTCTGGGACGCCGGCCGCTCGAAGCTCGGCGCGATGCTCGAACTCGAGATGGATACCCGGCTCGAGGGTGGTGAATCCGTCCTCTATCTCGGCGCCGCCTCGGGCACGACGGTCAGTCACGTCGCGGACTTCTCCGGACCGACCTACGCGGTGGAGTTCGCCCCGCGGCCGGTCAGGCAGTTGGTCGAGGTCGCGGCGGGCCGCCCCCGGCTGTTCCCGCTGCTGGCAGACGCCCGCAAACCGAAGGAGTACGCGGGTGTCGTCGAGGCGGACCTCGACTGCATCGTGCAGGACGTTGCGACCCGGGGACAGGCCGACGTCGCGAACCGTAACGCGCAGTTCCTCACAGAGGGCGGCCTGTTGCTCGCAGCGGTGAAGGCCCGGAGCGAGGACGTCGTCGCGGAGCCGGACGAGGTGTTCGAGGAGGTGACTACCACGCTGGAACAGGAGTACGACGTGCTGGAAACGGTGCGACTCGACCCCTACCACGAAGACCACCTCGGGGTCGTCGCACGGCGGCGTTGAGGCTCGCTGACTGGCCGCAGACTCCATTTTCGCTGCGCTGACACCGATTTCCGCCCAGCGGGGTCGTCGAGATTCACCAATGGGAAGGAGCTGCACACGGTTCGCCGGAGCCCGCACCCTATTTAGGTGGGGGCGATAAACTCCGAGCAAATGGAGGAGCTGGGTTCCCGGGACGCCTTCGACCAGATGGGCACCCTCGGGGTCGAGGAGGAGTTCTACATCGTCAACGAACGGGGGCGGCCTACCGCCGGTGTTCAGGACCTCGTCTATGGCGACGACGAACCGAAACCGCCATTTTCGAGGAAACTGGACCACGAACTGTTCCAGTTCACTATCGAGACCCAGACGCCCCTCATCGAGGAGCCTGGGGAGGCTGAGGATTCGCTGCTCGCGGCCCGGAAGGCGCTGGTGGAGTACGCTGAGCGCCACGGCTACAAGATCGCCGCGGCAGGACTTCACCCCGCTGCAAAGTGGCGAGAGCTGGACCACGCTCAGAAGCCGCGCTATCGTTCACAACTCGACCGAATTCAGTACCCACAGCACCGCAACACCACCGCGGGGCTCCACGTGCACGTCGGGGTCGACGATGCGGACAAGGCCGTTTGGATCGCCAACCAACTCCGGTGGGAGATGCCGCCGTTGCTCGCGCTCTCTGCCAACTCACCGTTCTGGAACGGGTTCGACACGGGGCTTTCCTCCGCGCGCGCGAAGATATTTGAGAACCTTCCAAACACGGGGATGCCCACCGCCTTCGAGGATTTCGAGGCGTTCCAGCGCTACGAGCGGCGGATGGTCGAACTCGGATCCATCGAGGACCGCGGCGAACTCTGGTTCGACGTGCGCCCCCACAGCGGCCACGGGACCGTCGAGGTTCGAGCGCCTGACGGACAGGTCGACCCCTCCTTTGTGCACGCGTTCGTCGAGCACGTCCACGCGCTCGTCGTCGACCTCGCGGAGCGCTACGAGGACGGCGAACGCGAAGGACCGGGCAACACCGACGCGCCGCGCAGCGGCGACGCCATCCGCCGCGAACTCTTAGACGAGAACAAGTGGCGCGCCATCCGCCACGGCCACGAAGCCTCCTTCATTGACCGGGACGCCGAGTCAAACATCACGCTGGCTGAAACTGTTGAGCGAACTGCCGACCGTATCGGCGAGGACGCGCTCCTCGACCTGCTTGACCAAGAGAGCGGGGCCGCCAGACAGCGCCGTATCCACGAGGAAAACGGGATGGATACGTTGTGTCAGTCGTTGCTCCTGTAGTCTCTGTCAGCCCGTTCGGGTCCCTTCTCACGTCATCGCTCCCGCCCGCGCTTCGTGCGTCCGAGCGTACGCGACTAAGGCGTCGACGTACGACGCAAACGGCGGACAGGAGATGCCGCTGTCTGCGAGCGCTCGCCGTGTCTGGGGGTTGGCGTAGCGCGTGGGGAGCGTGAAGTAGTCGAGTGTTTCCAGCGGGATACCGGTGAGCGAACGGACTGGGGCCGTCCCGAGCAGGCGCTTTGCGAGTCCCGCCGTCGACGGCACAGGGAGGACACGCGTCCTCGTGGCGGCTGCAAACAGCCGCGTGAGTTTCGAAATCGTCGGCGGGTTCGGGTCACAGAGTTGGTAAACCGCGCCCGGGTCGCCGTGCTGACTCAGGTAATCGATTGCATCGACGACGAAGTCCCGCGGGATGACGTTCAGCTCCGTGCTCGCCGCATTTGGGAACCACGGGAGTGGCGCGACGCCTGGGCAGCGTTGGAGCCAGCGCAGTACGTAGTAGGGACCATCGTACTTCTCGGTCTCGCTGGTTTCGCTGTCGCCGACGACGATGGCGGGGCGGTAGACGATTCCTGGGAAGCCGTCGTCCATCCGAGCCTGCACGAGGCGTTCGGCTTCGAACTTTGACGCCTCGTAGTGGTTGTTGAACGATTGGCCCACGTCGAGATCCGCCTCGGTAAACACGCCGTCGTAGCGGCCGCTGACGTAGCAGGTGCTGACGTAGTGGAACCGCTCAACGTCGCTGGCAGCGGCGAACTCGAGGACGTTGGCGGTGCCGTCGACGTTGACCGCCTCCCCCACTGCTCGGCTGACACCCAAGTCATAGACGGCTGCGAGGTGGAACACCTCCCCCATGGCGTCATGGAGCTGGGCAGCGTTCGCAGCAGTGAGGCCAAGCCCCTGCTCGGTAATGTCGCCCTCGTAGAGTTGAATATCCGACTCCCGATCCTCNGAGGTCAACTCTGCAGCGCGTCCCTCGGCAGCCTCCCGATACTGCGGCTGGACGAGACAGTGGACCCCCTCTGTCCGGGAGACGAGGCGTTCGAGTAGGGCCGCACCGAGGAACCCCGGGAATCCCGTGAGGAACACCTCTGAGGCCGTCATCAGAGCCACCTCGGGAGCCGGCCCAGTAGTTTGACAGCCCCGGTCATCACCCGGGCCCAGAGCCGTACGGGGAGCCGGCCGGGGCCGATTCGGACGCCACGCTGGACGGCGACAGTCTTGGACTCAGTGTACTTCAGGAGGCCTTCGTCCCCGTGCCGGCGGCCGATACCGGAGTCGCCCATCCCGCCCATCGGCGCGTCCACTGAAGCCCACGTAGCAGCGTACCCCTCGTTGACGTTCACGGTGCCACAGTCGAGCCGTTCGGCCACCCGTTCACCACGGGCCGGGTCCGCGGCCCAGACCGAAGCGTTCAGCCCGTAGGGCGAGTCGTTCGCCGCCGCCACAGCCTCGTCGACGTTCTGGACAGGATAGAGGCTGACGACCGGCCCGAATGTCTCCTCGTCAAAGAGAGTCATATCTGGTGTGACGTTCTCAAGCACCGTCGGTTCGTAGAAGAACGGGCCCACATCCGGCCGAGATCGACCGCCAGCGAGTACGTCCGCCCCCTTCGAGACGGCGTCCTCGACGTGCCGCTCGGTCTTCTCCAACTGTGCAGCGGACTGCAGCGACCCAACATCCGCGCCGAAAGAGAACTCCCTGCCGAATTCGAGGTTTCGGGTGGCCGCGACGACTGCGTCCCGGAAGGGCTCGTACACTGACTCGTGGACGTAGAGGCGTTCCGTGCTGATACAGAGTTGCCCGGCGTTCGGGAAGCTTGCCCGTATCGCCCCGCGAGCAGCCGTTTCTGGGTCGGCGTCGTCGAGAACGAGTAGCGGGTTCTTTCCTCCGAGTTCGAGTGAGCAGTCGATAAGTGCGCGCCCTGCCTGTTCGGCGACGAGCCGTCCAGTTTCGGTCGATCCAGTGAAACAGACGTAGTCCGCGCGGTCGACCAGCGCAGCGCCGACGGTCTCTCCAGTCCCTGGGACGACCATGAGCGCCTCTGGCGGGAGCCCGGATTCGACTAGCAGCCGACGGGCCAGCAGTGCCGTATGAGTCGTTTCCTCGGCGGGCTTCAGAACGACGGTGTTGCCCGCGAGGAGCGCCGGGAGGGCGTCGGAAACTGCCAGCGTGACCGGGTAGTTCCACGGCGAGATGATGCCCACGACGCCGCGAGGCTCCCGGTGGACCGTCGCTTTGGTTAGGCCTGGGAGGGCGCCTCGGCGCCGCTCGCTCTCGAGTAGCGCCGGCCCCGCCTTTGCGTAGTGATTGGCGGTCTGTGCAACGTCGAGTACCTCCTCGAACGCATCACGCCGGGTTTTCCCGGTCTCGAGCTGGGCGATGTCGAGCAGTTCGGACTGTTCGTCGAGTACCCGGTCGGCATATTGCGAGAGGACGGCTGCTCGCTCCTCAACCGACCGCTCTGCCCAGGTCGACTGTGTGACACGCGCGCGCTCGAAGGCTGCGTCGACGTCTGCCTCTGTCCCCGCGGGGATTGTGGCGAACGTGTCGCTGGTGAACGGCTCGATAACGTCCAACCGTTCGCGCTCCCCGTAGACGGCCAGCTCCTCCCTGAGGGACGCAAGTCGGTCAGTGCCGACACGACTCTTGTACATGTCGGCTAGTACGAATACATACCGTATAAGCCCGCCGTCGACGGTATGCCTGCCGTAACTGACGCTTGCTCGGTTGCTCCCGATTACGGCCCGAACGCCGCGATGTCGGCGCCGACGGTCGCCAGCGCATCCGCGGGGTTCGGGTCACTGTCAACGAGGTGCGTGTAGTGGTGCTCCGGAATCTGTGACAGTGCCGTTGCGATCGCATCGCTATACTGCTCGACGTCTGGTTCGCTTGGCTCCTCACCGCCCCACACATCGCGGATAACCGTCATCGAGTCGATGCGAACTTCAACACGCTGGGGTTCGTAGCGTTCCAACAGTTCTGCGAGCCCGAGTTGGAGAGCGACGTATTCTGCAGTGTTGTTCCCGGTGTTCGAGCCGGCCGGGCGGCCGAGCCGTGCAAGCTCAGCCTCGTCGTTGTCGGTATCGAGGATAACGGCGCCCGCACCGGCTGGACCGGGGTTGCCGCGCGAACTGCCGTCGACGTAGAGAACGAAGTTGTCACCGGCAGAGTCCGGAACTGGCGGTCGCTGGAACGCTTCGGGTGGGCGTTCTTTGAGTGCGCTGCGGAGTTCGGCTCGCGAGGTTTCCGGGTGGAAGAGCCCGCCGTAGCCGGGAACCGCGTCGTCGATGGCTTCCGTGGCGGCTGCGAGTTCATAGCCGACGCTGGCGACTACCTGGTTTATCTGTTGGGCCAGCGGTGAGAGGTGCTCCGTGGGCAGCGGGTCGTCGGTCACGTCCGTGGCCGGGGTTGCGTGCGAGCGGCTGGCTCGTGGATTACGTTTTGCGGCTGCCTGGGTGGTCCTGTTCGCCACATAGCCCCTCGTGGGTGGCCCAGTGGCATAATCTCTTCAGTGGGCAGAATTGCTGGCTGGTAAATTACTGGCTCTCCTCGGTCTCGTCGTCGGGCCAGAACGGCGACTCCGCACTCGAGCCGGGAACACCACAGACGCCAGCAGCGTCGCCGGCAGCTTCGACGCCTGCGGAGACACCAGCGACTGACCAGTCGACGGCGTGGCCGGTCTCGCGCTCGTGGGCGTCCATCGCCTCCCGTGCCGGCCGGAGCGTGGAAAAGGCCTCCTCGTAGGCACACGCCGTGCAGGTCACGACCGTTCGGTCCGTCATACCGACTCAGAGGCGGGACAGCCTCAAGAATGTACGGTCCTGCAGCCCCTGCACACAAACCCTACGGGTTACTCGCCATGTTCGTCGAGGAACGCTTCGGCGGCCCGCTCCGCTCGACGAAGTTGGTGGGTGAGCTTCGAGCGCCCGCGTTGGAGGTCCGTTTCGAGGAATCGTCGCCGACGCCCCGTCGCCTCTGCCAGTTCTGCTGCTCCCTGCAGAGAGGGGAGCCGACCCTGCGGGAGCGCTGGGTCGTGTTCGTAGTCGCTCTCAAGTTTGAACTCCGCCGGCACGAGGGCGTTGCCGAGCGCGACTTGCAGGTCCTCAGCGGCCTGCTGGGACTCGGCGCTCTCTGCCTCCTCGATAGCCGTGTTCACCGCTTCGAGTGTCGCCTGGAGTGACTCGGCTTCGCCGCGAAGGTCGTCAAACTCCACCGCCCCGCCGGCTGCTGCCTCGATTTCGTCCAGCGCGTCGACGATATCCGCTACGGAAGCGGCGTAGTCGTGAGGCATCACCGCCGAGCCGGCGATCCGGCCGCAGAGCGCAAGGTAGAGTTTCGTCTCCTCGGTGAGTACGTCGTAGTCTACCTTGTCGGCGGTATCCTCTGGCGTGTGCCACCACCAGCCACCGCCGACGGGGCCACCCTCTTTCGTCCCGGCTTGGAGCCGCGCACCCGAGAGCAGTGACGGCATCCCAGCCCCCCAGAACGACTGGTCGGAGTTGCGGCCCGGCAGGTGGTCGTCGCCGAGGAAGTTGTCGCCTGCAGCCTCCGTATCGTTGCCGGAATCAGGCTCCTCGAGGCCCAGTTCCTCCTGTGCGTCCGCGGGGAGGCGAAGGTCGGGCACAGTCAGTGCGTCGAGATGCTCGTCACCGAGTTCGGGCGTGTGCTGGTACCAGAGTTCCTCCGCGCCGCGCAGCCCGTTCAAATCGAGGTGGAGGTAGCCAACGCCGTTTTCCCGCAGGTCGTTCCAGTGTTCGTCGGCGTACCATGCGCTGCCCGCGTAGCGGCCGGTGGAGTGCGCTGACCAGAAGCCAAAGCGCACCCCACGGGCGAGTTCATCCTCATGCTCTGCGAGCACTCGCGCCAGTTCCAGCGTCGCCGCCATGGCGGTCGCGTTGTCGGTGATGCCCTCGTGCCAGGAGTCGACGTGATTGCCGACGAGGAAAAAGCGGTCGCTGTCGCCCGAAACCTCGCCGACTGGACAGGGGAGCGTCATCAGTTCCGTCGTGACTTCGGTGGTCACGTTCAGTTCGACGGGGCCGTCCGCAAGATGCTCTGCGAGCCACGCACCCTCGTCGTGGGAGACCTCGACGACGGGGAGGTCTGGAATCTCCGTCGCGGTCTCGGTGCTGGGCGTGCCCCAGACCGGCGTGACAATCATCTCGTGGAGTTCATCCTCGTTGATGGACCCAAACACCGCCCCGGCCGCACCGGCGTCCTCCAGCAAACAGACTGGCTCCGGGGTCGGAAGGCCGGTCGTGTAGACGAATTTTCCCGCCACGTCCGCGGCGGCGGTAGCTTCCTCGGTTATCTCGGGGAGGTGGACCAGCTCGGCGTGCTCGCCTCCTGGCGCGGTGCTCGCGGAGAAAGAGGTGGTGATGGCCTCGGAAATCTCGTGGCGGGTGGGCGTCGTGACGGTCACGGACGCCGATTCTGGGATGCTGATCAGCCCTTCGTACTCGTGGAGGGTGGCATCGACGCCGTCGCTCTCGAGGGTCTCAACGATGTACTCGCTCGCGGTCCACTCGTCGTCGGTGCCGGACTCCCGGACTGTTCCCTCGAACGCGTCGATGTGGGTACGCAGTCGATCGGGGTCTATCGCCGCGATGAGCCGTTCCTCGAGAGTACGGTCGACGTTTTCGAGCATTTTAGAGAGTTTGGGGCTGATTCACAATAGGCGTGACCTTTCCGGCAGGGGCCGCCCCTGTGGAGGCGATAGGGACGAGAAGGGGAAACCGAGTGAACCGTGGCGAAGCTACATTGTTCCAGCGCCCACTGGCCACGCATGGACGAACCGACCGCGGCGCTCGTGACCGGCGCCGCACGCGGCATTGGCCTTGCGATTGCGACAGCGCTCGCCGAGGAGGACCGCTACGACCGAGTGGCCTGTCTGGATATTGACCCTGGCGTCGAGACCGTCGCCGACGAACTCGAGGGGGGCCTCGGCTACGTCTGTGACGTGGGCGACACTGACCGCGTTGAGGAAGTCGTCTCGGACGTGGAGTCTGAGGCGACCATCACCGCGACCGTGAACAACGCTGGCTACTCTGAACCCGTCGAGCTGGCCGACCTCGAGCGCGAGGCTTGGGACGACCTGCTGGAGACCAACCTCACTGGCTACTACAACGTCTGTCGCGCGGTCGGCCCACGGATGTTCGACCGTGAAGCGGGCGCCATCGTGAACATCTCCTCGGGCGCAGGCGTGCGAGGCAGCGTCAGCGGTGGCGTCCACTACTCCGCCTCGAAGGCCGGCATTCTGGGGTTAACCAAAGGTGTCGCAAAACAGTTGAGCCCGCACGTGCGCGTGAACGCCGTCGTTCCTGGGCTCATCGACACGACCCTCGGAGACGCAGGTGAGGAAGGCGAAGGCCTCTGGGACGAGGCGGGGATGGCGCGGATGCACGCGCTGACGCCCATGGGCCGAAGTGGGAAGCCGGAGGAAGTCGCGAGTGTCGTTTCCTTCCTCTGTGGCGAGGGAGCGTCGTACATGACCGGTTCGACCGTCACCGTCGACGGCGGCTCGGCGTTGATGCCGACCAAGGAGTTCCTCATGGGTGGAGAATGAAGTTCGCCGTCAACCTCCCGACAAGCGCGGGGCAAAGTGAGTACTCGAACCTCGCGTTCTGCGACGAGGCGACGTGGGAGAACCAGCGTGAGTACGCGCGGCTGGTCGAAACGCTGGGGTTCGACGGCGTCGCCGTCCCGGATCACCTGATGACCGGCGACGGCGCGACAACAGAGTGTCTGACGACGCTCGCCGGGCTGGCCGCTGCGACGGAGGCGGTGTATCTCTACCCCAAGACCATCAACAATCACCTCAGACACCCGCCGATGCTGGCGAAGGCGCTGGCCACTGTGGACAACATCAGCGACGGCCGTCTGAAGCTGGGGATGGGTGCAGGCTGGAAGGACGACGAGGCCACGGCCTACGGCTACGACTGGCCCGAGGCACCCCGGCGGCTCCGGGAGATGGAAGAGGCAATTCAGCTCATCAATCGGCTCTGGACAGAAGACGAGGTAACCTTCGACGGTGACTACTTCGCGGTTGACGGCGCGGTCTGCAAACCCCACCCCAGACAGGAGCCCCGGCCGCCGATCATGATCGGTGGTGGTGGCGAAGAGTTCACGCTCCGCATCACCGCCAAACACGCCGACTCGTGGAACTACTGGGGGCCGCCCCACGTGCTGGAGCAGAAACTCGACGTGCTGCGAGCCCACTGTGAGACCTACGGGACTGACTACGAGGCCATCGAGAAATCCTGGTTCGCCCGGTGCATCATCCGGGAAACCGAGGCCGATGTCGAGGAGATACTCGATGTTGCCCCGCGATTCGTTCCCGCTGAGAACGAGGCCGACATCGAAGCGGGCGAGTATCTGAATCTCATCGGAACCCCCGAGCAGATCCGCGACACCATCGCCCGCTACAAGGAACTCGGATTCGAGGAGTGTGTTGTCGAGTTCGTCGACTTCCCGCAGTCTGCGGGGCCGGAACTGTTCGCCGAGGAACTGCTGCCAGCGTTCCAATAGGACCGGATACCGGCCATCGTGGGGGCGACGCGAACTCTTTTCGTCCGGCAGGAACTCTCACAGACCATGTCCGAGACTGACCCCCAAACTGCCTACGACCGACTTCACGAGCGCGCTGAGCGGGTCGGCGGCCTTGAGACGATTGACAACCTCCTTTTCTGGGACCAGCAGGTGATGATGCCTGCGGGCGGCACACCCGGCCGTTCGATGCAGCGCGGGCTCGTCTCCTCGCTCCAGCACGAGGCTCTGGTGGGCGACGATGTCGCCGGTTGGCTCGACGCCGTTGCTGAGGCCGACCTCGACGAGGACCAGCAGGCGGTGGTCCGGGAGGTCCGCCGCGACCACGAGCGGAAGGCTGCGGTGCCCCGGGAACTCGAGGAGCGGCGAAACGGCGTCATCTCCGAGGCCAATGCGGCCTGGGAGGAGGCCCGAGAGAACGATGAGTGGGAGACGTTCGCACCGTATCTGGAGGAGCTAGTCGAGCTTACCCGGACGCAGGCCGAGCATATCGACCCCAACGCTGAACCGTTCGACGTGATTCTGGGCGAGTACGAGCCCTACCTCGATGTCGAGAACGTTGAGGCGGTGTTCGAGGATCTGAAGGAGACGTTGGTGCCGCTCATCGACGACATTCGCGCGAGCGACGCCGACCCAGGCGGCGTGTTCGAAGCCAACGGCCCCTACGACGAGGAGACCCAAATGGCACTCTCGGAGGACGCGCTCTCCTTTGTCGGCTGTGACTGGGACCGCGCCCGCCTCGATACGTCGCCCCATCCCTTCTCCTACGGGAATCGCCATGACATGCGGATCACGACGCGGTTCCACAAGGCGTCCATCATCGGCGGCCTCTCGAGTTCGCTGCACGAGTACGGCCACGCCTCCTACGAACACGGGCTGGACGAAGCGGCGTTCCCGGACCCACTGGGCCAGTCCCGTAGCCACGGGATTCACGAGTCACAGAGCCGCTTCTGGGAGAACCACGTCGGGCGAACCGAGGCGTTCTGGGTGGAGTTCCTCCCTGAGGTCCAGAGCCAGTTCTCACAGCTTTCTGCGGTCACGCCTCGGGAGGCCTACGAGGCTGCAAACCGGGTGAACGAAGAGAACTTCATCCGGGTCGAGGCAGACGAGGTGACCTACCACCTGCACGTGCTCATCCGGTTCGAAATCGAGCGCGACCTGGTCAACGGCGATTTGGACGTCGAGGATGTGCCGCAGGTCTGGAACGACAAGTACGAAGACTACCTCGGTATCCGTCCGGAGACGGACTCGGACGGCTGCCTGCAGGACATCCACTGGAGCATCGGCCGCATCGGCAGCTTCCAGGGCTACACGCTCGGGACGGTGTTCGCCGCCCAGTTGACCAACGCGCTGGAGGAGGACCTGGGCGAGTCCGTCGAGTCGCTCGTGGCCGACCGGCGCTTTGACGACCTGCGGGAGTGGATGGGCGAGCACGTCCACCTGCACGGCAAGCGCTACCCGACCGACGAACTGGTCGAAGTCGCAACCGGGGAGCCATTGACCGCCGAGTATTTCCTTGACTACGTGACCGAGAAGTACGAAGCGCTCTACGAGCTCTGAAACTGGGGCCGCTGGGACATCTCAGTAGCGGATGAGGTACTCTCGAACCGAGTCGGGGACGGGACCGCCCCAGAACTCCGCCATCTCCTCGTCGTCCATCCCGCGCTCGGTCTTGAGTGCGGCCTCGTAGGCCTCCCACAGATCGGTGATCGGTTGGCCCGGTTTGTCAACCCGGAGATTGTGGTAGAGCTTCGGCGTGTCGGCGTAGACCAAGACGGCAGCACTGAGATTGTCGCCACGCTTATCGCCGCCGGCGGCCTCGCCCGCGCCCACTGCCTCGATGAGTCTGGCAGTGAATCGGCCCGTCGCCTCTCGGTAGGCGTCGCTGACAGCCTCAACCACTTTCTCGCCGACCAGCATGTTCCCCGCGACGGTGTGGTTCTCACCGACAAGGTGGCCTGCCCACTCCACACATTTCTCGCCCGTGTACGCGTGCGTGGTGCCGTCGGCTTCGACGCCGTGGAGCTGTGTGCCGACGCCGCCGCCGCGTTCATCGACGAGCAGGTCGGCCGCCCCGTGTAGGGAGATATCCCGGGCGAGCATCTCCAGCGCTGGCTCGCCGTAATCCGCACCGGAGTCCCAGGACTGCGTCGAGAGCGCGCCGTCTTCGCTCACCCAGGGACAGACCGCGCCGACGGACGGGAACACCGAGGCGATGGCGACACCGTACTGATCGGTGTCCGGGTCGCGAGCGACGATGGAGAACGTCACACCACACCCCTGGTCCACGGCCGTCGGCTGTGCATGGTTGCATACGGGTGTTCTCGGGTTTCAACGTTTGGGGGGAGCGGCCCGCGGCTTTTTCTGCGTCTCGGGAGAATCTCCCTACGATGAATCAACGGTTCTCCCGTGCCGTCCGCCTCGGTAGAGCAATCCTCACGGAGGCTCGCGCGGAGAAGATTACGTTTCTCGCAGGGAGTCTCGCCTACCACGCGTTCATCTCGTTGCTCCCACTGCTGGTGCTGCTGTTGGTCGCCATCACGACGCTGGGAACCGAGAGCATGGAAGCGGGCTTTCTTGCGCTCGTGCGCAGCCTGGTCTCGCCCGGTGGGCGCGACGTGGCGCTCGCCGAACTGTTCATTGCCGAACTGCGTGCGGCCAGCCAGTCGACTGGGCTCTCAGTCGTCGGCGGGGCCGTGTTGCTCTGGGGGACGATGCGCATCTTCCGCGGCGTCGACACGGCGTTCTCGGCCGTATACGAGACGGAGGCGGCAAACACGTTCCTCGACCAACTCCGGGACGCGGTGGTCGTCCTCGTCGCATTCGGGGTCGCCGTCGTCGTCGCAGGGGTGCTCCAGCGACTCCTCCCTCCCGGGACGGCGCTCTCGCGAATCGCCCTCGCGGGCACGCTCGCGCTCACGCTCTACCCCATGTACTACGTCTTCCCCGACACGGACGTGACCGCCGTTGAGGTGGTGCCGGGGACGCTGTTCGCCGCAATCGGCCTGACGCTGCTTGAGTCGCTCTTCCGGTTCTACCTCACGCTGGGCGGTTCCGAGAGCCAACCCACCGTCATCTCGGGGGTGCTCGTCCTGCTTACGTGGCTCTATTTCGCCAGCCTGGTGCTGCTGCTCGGCGTCGTGGTCAACGCCGTGCTCTCGAACCGTAGCCGGGATATCCACGTCGTCCCGGTGTTCGGCGACAACATGCCGACGCAGGCCGGAACGAGCGACGAACGGTCTGTCGCCGAACGGCTCCGGCGGCTAGAGCATCTGTTCGCGACTGAGTCGTTGGTCACCATTACTGCCGGCGACGAGACGGTCACGCTTCCGGCGCCGCTGTCTGTCGAGATCGATACCGACGCGGACGGCTTCGTGTTCGACGGCAGTCTGTTCGGGCTGACACTGCGGTGGGCCGCGAACGGGCACGCCGAAAACGACGTGACGGAGGAAACTGCCAGCGAGGAGGACGACTCCGAGCCACGGGACAGTTGAGGCCGAACTGAACACTTTTTGTCCGGCGCGGCCCCGTCGTCAACTATGTATCTCTCCCATCCAGTGCGGCGCATGCGGTCGGACCCCGGCGAGGGCGATGTCTCGCTCGTCGTGGAGTTCGGGGCTGCGGACGCGGACCCGCCCGAACCACTCGCTCGCATCGTCGACGACGCTGGCGGGGCTGTCGAACGGGTGCTAGGGTTCGACTGTTGGCTGGTCCGGGTACCTGAGTCAGCCATCGAGGCGCTCTGCTCACTGGAGGGTGTTGACCGCATCGAGACGGCAGCGACGCTCGATTTGGGCGTTGACGGCGACTCAACGAAAGGCAGCTGACGGGCCAAACCATTCACCTGTATTTTGTGGTACTCCTGTATATTGACTCGCCGGGCACCGGGAGTTGATGCGTTGACTGACGACGATTCAGCGTGGGCAACGTCGGCTTGAGCGAAATTGAGACTGCGGGGCCCGACGAGCCACGGGACTGCGAGAAGTTTGGGTGGACCTCCATCGAGACGGAGTAGGGTAGCGGCGTTTTGTGGTCCGGTGTCAGATTTCTGCGTGACTGCTCTTGATTTCGAGTCGGTAGCCGAACGGGTCTTGGATGTACACTGCGGGTGCTGTGCCAGTCGCGCCCTTTGGTGTGCTCTCACGCTCGATGCCAACACCGGCGTCCCCGAGTTCAGCTTTCACCTCTTCGATGGTCTCCTCGACGACGATTGCGACGTGGTCGAAGTTCCGGGCTTCGGGGGGTTCGAACGACTCGCTCGGGCTCAGGTGGATGATGCTGGTCGCCGAGAGTCGGACCGAAAAGATGGGCCGGTCACCAGCCTGGTAGGCATCGAGGTCCTCCAACCGGAAGCCGAGCGTCTCGCGGTAGAAGTTGACGGCGTCGTCGACGCGTGATTCCGGGATGCGGAGATTCACGTGGTCAAGATGGGCTGCGTTCATAGACGTGGTTGAGTGGCTGGCACAAAAAATTGCAGGGCAGCGGCGAACGGACCGAAGACTCACGAGTCGGCGTGTGAGTCGTCGCGGCAGAAATGCACTGGCGGGGATTTGAACCGGAGTCAGACGTGCTCGCTCACTCCGTTCGCCTTGCCCGACTGACAGGGTTCAAATCCCACGATGAGCAGACACGCGCCGCCAAGACAAGCGTTGAGATTAAACTCAGCTGTAGAATTGTGGCGACGCGGAAAATCATGCACTGGCGGGGATTTGAACCCCGGTTGTGACCATGGCAAGGTCACGTGATACCACTACACTACCAGTGCGTTCTTCGTATTACCACCAAATGTCGTTCGAGTATTAAGCCTTCCGAAGTCCGATAACCGGGGTGCGGCGTCGGGGTACCAGGAACCCCGAGTGGAAAACCCGCTTATGCGTCGGCAGCCGCACGCTACGCCCCGTTCCGGGGATCGTACCCTCTATTGGTCCAGCCGACAAACGGTCAGATTGTCCGACGGTGAAAACGCCTGAGACGCCTTCCCATGGGTGTGAGAGGCGTTTACAACCCAATCGGAGAGTCAATACCCTTTTACGGCGTGGCTCGGTATTTCGGTTACAGTCCAGTGGCGAGGCGCATGACGAACGGCACAACATTAGTCGTTCCGTCGTCGCTCGTCCGGGAGGCCGAGGATAAACGCGAGGCGACCCGAAAGATCGGGTACGTGGCTCGCGCGGCGGTCATCTACCGGGTCGAGCGAATTGTCGTCTTCCCAGACAGGGAAGGTGAACGGCGCTGGGGCGGGGAGTTCGTTCGCACGGTGTTGGCCTACGCGGCCACACCACCCTACCTCCGGAAGGAGGTCTGGGACCAACGCGACGAACTCCGCTATGCGGGTGTCCTCCCCCCGCTCCGCGTCTCCCCACGGACCGGCTCGGCGTCTGAACGGCCCGAGTCGAGAGAAGGAATCGTGACCGAGGTCGGACCTGACGACCGCGTCCGGGTCAATTGCGGCTTGCAACACCCGATCTCCCTCCACGTCCCGTCGTCGATGACGGTCGTGGAAGGGGAGCGCGTCACTGTCAGGGTCTCTTCGCGAGAACCCGTCCGCGCCCGCCTCGTCGACGAGCCCACCGCGGGCTACGTTGTCGAGGCCGCGGACATCCAGGAAACCCTCGCCCGTCAGAACGCGGGCGTCCGGATCGGCACCTCACGCCACGGTGATGACCTCACCGTGTCGCGACTCGCCGAACTGGGCTCGCAGTGTCGGGACGATGGGGCGACCATCGTTTTCGGCTCGCCGGGGCGAGGGATTCCGGAGATTCTCGGGGTGTCCCCCGATGATCTCCCCGTCGAACCCGACTCACCCGGGTTCGACCTCTGGCTAAATACGGTTCCGAATCAGGGTAGTGAGGTGGTGCGCACCGAAGAAGCGGTGTTCGCCACGCTTGCCCCGCTCGCGCTCGAGTAGAGCGCGGAGGAAAACGAACATGCCACAACCAAGCAGACCACGAAAAGGCTCGCTGGGCTTCGGCCCGCGAACGCGTGCGGCATCGGAAGTGCCGCGTATTCGCTCGTGGCCCGAGGACGAGGGTTCCCCTGCACTGCAGGGCTTTGCCGGCTACAAGGCAGGGATGACCCACGTCGTCATGGTCAACGACGAGGAGGACTCGGCACGTGAAGGGATGGAGGAGTCCGTCCCTGTCACGGTCGTCGAAACGCCTCCGATTCGAGCGGTCGCTGTGCGAGCCTACGAAGACACGGCGTACGGGAAGAAACCGGCTGCGGAAGTCTGGACCGGCGAGTTCCACGACGAACTCGACCGCGCACTGGACCTGCCGGAAGAGAACGATTTCGAGGGCGATGCCGACGAGCTGCGGACGCTCGTCGAGGAGGGGTCGGTCGACGACCTCCGGGTCATCACCCACACGACCCCCTCGGAACTGGCGAATATCCCCAAGAAAGAGCCCGACGTGATGGAGACTCGAGTCGGCGGTGGCTCGCTCCAGGAACGCGTCGACTTCGCACTGGACCTCGTCGAGGACGGCGGCGAACACGAGTTCGGCGACGTCTTCCGTGCGGGCCAGTATCTCGACGCTTCGGGTATCACGAAGGGGAAGGGCACCCAGGGCCCCGTCAAGCGCTGGGGCGTCCAGAAGCGAAAGGGCAAGCACGCTCGCCAGGGATGGCGGCGTCGCATCGGTAACCTCGGCCCGTGGAACCCGAGCCGCGTTCGCTCGACAGTTCCCCAGCAGGGGCAGACCGGTTACCACCAGCGGACCGAGCTCAACAAGCGCCTCATCGACTTCGGCGAGGGCGACGACGCCTCCGTCGACGGCGGCTTCGTCAACTACGGCGAGGTCGATGGTCACTACGCGCTCGTAAAGGGCTCGCTGCCCGGTCCCGATCAGCGCCTGCTCCGCTTCCGCGGCGCGGTGCGACCGAACGACCAGCCGCGCCTCGATCCTGAGGTGCGCTACGTCTCAACGGCGTCCAACCAAGGGTAATCACCAATGCAAGCAACTATTCGTGACCTGGACGGCTCCGAGGCTGACACGCTGGAGCTCCCGGCGGTCTTCGAGACCACCTTCCGCCCGGACCTCATCAAGGGTGCAGTGCTCACCGCCCAGGCAAACCGAAAACAGGCTTACGGCGCCGACGAGTTCGCCGGCTTCCGCACCCCCGCCGAGTCGATGGGGTCGGGCCGCGGCATGGCGCACGTGCCACAGGAGAACGGACGGGCCCGCCGGGTCCCCCAGGCTGTCGGTGGCCGCAAGGCGCACCCACCGAAAGCCGAGAAGGACCAGGGCCAGAAAGTCAACGACAAAGAGCGCAAGTTCGCGATTCGGTCGGCCATCGCGGCCACGACCGACCCGGAGACCGTCGAGGGTCGTGGCCACGCGTTCGACGACGACCTCGAACTCCCGCTTGTCGTGAGCGACGAGTTCGGAGACCTCGTCAAGACGCAGGAGGCCGTCGAGGCCTTCGAGGCGCTCGGTATCCACGAGGACGTGGTTCGTGCCGACGAGGGACGCCACATCCGAGCCGGCCAGGGGAAGCTCCGTGGTCGGAAGTACAAGCAGCCCAAATCCGTGCTCGTCGTGACGAGCGAGGAGCTGTCCCGCGCCGCCCGCAACCTCGCGGGTGTCGACGTGACGACCGCGAGCGAGGTCAACGCAGAGGACCTCGCACCCGGTACGCACGCGGGCCGACTCACGCTCTGGACCGAGAGCGCCGTCGAAGAGGTGGCTGACCGATGAGTTCTGTCGCACGCACGGCGCGCGACAACCGCATCGTTCTCACCGGAGGTGAGAGCCGATGAGCGGTGTCATCCACCACCCGCTGGTCACCGAGAAGGCGATGGACCAGATGGACTTCGACAACAAGCTCCACTTCATCGTTCACATCGACGCGAACAAGAACGAAGTGCAGGAAGAAATCGAGTCCCGCTACGACGTGACCGTCACTTCGCTGAATACGATGATCACGCCGCGCGGTGAGAAGAAGGCAATCGTCCGGCTCTCTGAGGCGGACGACGCACAGGAGATTGCCTCGCGTATCGGGGTGTTCTGATAATGGGACGACGAATTCAGGGGCAGCGACGCGGTCGCGGGACGCCCACGTTCCGGGCGCCCTCCCACCGCTACAAGGCTGACCTCGCGCACAAGAAAAGCGAGGAGCGCGACACGATTTCCGGCGAGATCGTCGGCATCGAGCACGACCCCGCACGCAGCGCGCCGCTGGCGGACGTCGAGTTCGAAGACGGCGACCGCCGCCTCGTGCTTGCTCCCGAAGGTATCACCGTCGGCGACACCCTGCAGGTGGGTGTCTCCGCCGAGATCAAACCCGGCAACACACTCCCGCTGGCAGAGATCCCGGAGGGTGTTCAGATCTGTAACGTCGAGAGTCAGGTTGGCGACGGCGGGAAGTTCGCCCGTGCCTCCGGCGTGAACGCACAGCTGATGAGCCACGACCGCGACGTTGCGGTCGTTCAGCTCCCCAGCGGCGAGGTCCGGCGGCTTCCGCCGGGCTGCCGAGCCACCATCGGCGTCGTCGCCGGTGGCGGCCGAACAGAGAAGCCGTTCGTCAAGGCCGGCAACAAGCACCACAAAATGAAGGCTCGTGGGACCAAATACCCGCGTGTCCGTGGGGTCGCAATGAACGCCGTCGACCACCCCTTCGGTGGCGGTGGCCGCCAGCACCCCGGTCAGCCCAAGTCCGTCTCGCGGAACGCACCGCCAGGACGGAAGGTGGGCGACATCGCCTCCAAGCGTACCGGTCGCGGTGGCAAGGGAGGAGATAGCTAATGAGCTCCGAGTACAGAACCGGCCGCGACGGTGAGTTCACCTACCGCGGTCACACGCTCGAAGACCTCGAAGAGCTGGATCTCGACGAGGTCGTGGAACTGCTGCCCGCCCGCGTGCGGCGAACCATCGACCGAGGACTCGGTATCGACCACCGGAAGCTGGCCGAGAAGGCCCAGGATGCTGACGAGGAGGAGACCGCCAACGACCCGCTGCGAACGCACCTGCGGGACATGCCGATTCTCCCCGCGTTCGTCGGCATCACCTTCGAGGTCTACAACGGCCACAGCTTCGACCGCGTGAAGGTCCAGCCCGAGATGATCGGCCACTACCTGGGGGAGTTCCACCTCACCCGTTCGACGGTCGAACACGGTCAGGCCGGCATCGGCGCGACCCGGTCCTCGAAGTTCGTGCCACTCAAATAACTCATGGGAATCAGCTATAGCGTCGACGCGGACCCGGAGACCACGGCGAAAGCCATGCTCCGAGAGCGTCAGATCAGCCTGAAGCACAGCAAGGCCATCTCGAAGGCCATCAAGGGCCGCACGGTTGCGGACGCCGAGGAGTATCTCGATGCAGTCATCGAGGGCGAGCGCTCGGTCCCGTTTAAGCAGCACAACAGCGGCGTCGGCCACCGTTCCGACATCGACGGCTGGGACGCCGGCCGCTACCCGGAGAAGGCCAGCAAGGACTTCCTCAAGCTGCTGACCAACGCCAAGAACAACGCCGACGAACAAGGGTTCGACGGCGAATCGATGACCATCGACCACGTCGCCGCCCACAAGGTCGGCGAGCAGGTCGGGCGCCAGCCCCGTGCATTCGGGAGCGCCGACCCGTGGAACACGGTCGAAGTGGACGTCGAAATGATCCTCAAAGAGGCCGATAACTGATGGCAGACGAACAGAAGTTCATCGAAGACGGGCTCCAGCGGAGCCAGATCGACGAGTTCTTCGCCGACGAACTCGGCCGCGCCGGCTACGGCGGGATGGACATCGCCAAGACGCCGATGGGCACCCAGATCGTCCTTAAGGCGGAGAAGCCCGGGATGGTCATCGGGAAAGGCGGGAAGAACATCCGGAAGGTCTCCTCCGAACTGGAGGAGCGCTTCGGGATGGACGACCCCCAGATCGACGTCCAGGAGGTCGACGAACCCGACCTGAACGCACAGATCGTCGCTGACCGACTGGCCAACGCACTCGAGCGTGGCTGGTACTTCCGGAAGGCAGGCCACACAACCATCGACCGCATGATGGAGGCCGGCGCACTCGGCGCCGAGATCGTCCTCAGCGGAAAGGTCACTGGCGCGCGTTCGCGCGTCGAGAAGTTCAACCGTGGCTACATCAAGCACAACGGTGAGCCCGCCCAGACCGTCGTCGACGAGGGCCAGGGCGTCGCCGTGATGAAGCTCGGGACCATCGGGGTCAACGTCAAGGTCATCGGACCTGACGCCGTGCTCCCCGACGACTTCGAGATCTACGAAACCGACGAGCCGCCGGAGGTCGAGCAGGTCGAAGCCGGCGAGGGCGTCGAGGAGTTCCTCGAGGACGTCGATGAGGAGGAGGTCCCCGAGGCCCCTCAGCACGAGGAGCCCGAGCTTCCTGACGAGTCCCCCGAGGACGTCATCGACGAGGAGATCGTCGAAGAGGTCGTCGAGACCGCCGACGAGGCCGACGTCCCCGAAGAGGAGGAAGTCGAGGAGGAGGCTCCCGAGGACGAAGCGGAGCCCGCCGAGGAAGAAGCACTCGACGAGAACGTCGAAGAAGAGGCCGCCGACATCGTCGAAGAGATGGAGGCAGCCGAGGACGAAGACGAGGAAACGGAGGAGTAATACATGGCGATTCTCTACACTGAAGAGATTCGAGATATGACCCCCGCCGAGCGACAGTCGGAGCTCGAGGAGCTCGAAACCGAGCTGCTCAACGCTCGCGCTGTGCAGGCGGCGGGTGGTGCGCCGGAGAACCCCGGCCGCGTCGGCGAGCTTCGCCGGACCATCGCCCGGATCAAGACGATCCAGGGCGAGGAAGGCGATAGCGTCGACGAAGATACCGCATAAGATGGCACTCACACCTGACACCCTCACACGGCACGAACTCAACGGCCTCCCGCTGCGGGTGGTCGACGCCGCGAACGCCGACTTGGTCGGCATCAGCGGCCGCATCGTCGTCGAGACGATGAAGACGTTCCACGTCGACGATGGGCGTCGGGTGCGACAGGTTCCCAAAGCTGGGAGCCGATTCGAGTTCGCCATTCAGACAGATGACGCGCACCGAGCAGGCGCGTCGACAAAAGGCGACGCGCACCGAGCAGGCGCGTCGACAAAAGGCGACGCGAACCGAACAGGCGCGTCGTCTACAGATGAAGCCGCGGACGCCGACGAGGCGTCCGGGTCCGTATCCGAACTCGGGACGGAAACTGTCGGGGTTCGCCCCGACAAGTCTGGCCCGTCCGCCGCGACCCGGAGTTTGGGAAGCGGGGCGAGCCACCGAGGTCGGGAACCGTCCCCGGAGGGGACGGCAAACGGCCTCAATGTGAGCGGGGACGACCCGCGAGCAGGCAAGTGCCAGGATACGGTCTACGTAACGGTGGATGGAAACAGACTGCTCTCAAGACCCGCCGCGCGTACCGAGCGCGGGGGTGATTCGACATGGCAATAGGACTGAACGTAGCAGAACCGGAGGAGGCCTGCTCCGACGCGGACTGTCCCTTCCACGGAACCCTTTCCGTGCGAGGACAGACGCTCGAAGGGGAGGTCGCTTCCACAGACATGGACAAGACCGTCGTCGTGGAGCGCGAGTACGACGTTCGTGTACCGAAATACGACCGGTACATGAAGCGTCGCTCTCGAGTTCCAGCCCACCACCCGCCCTGCATGGACGTGGCAGTGGGCGACACGGTCCGTATCGCAGAGACACGCCCGCTCTCGAAGACCAAATCTCACGTCGTCGTCGAAGTCGTCGACGAGGGAGGTAACTGATGGAGGCACTGAAGGCCGACGTCACGCAGGGTCTCGAGAAAGGGTCGAAAATCACGTGTGCCGACAACACAGGCGCGCGCGAACTCAAGGTCATCAGCACCGCCGGCTACTCGGGGACGAAGAACCGTCACCCGAAGGCCGGCATTGGCGACAAAATCACGGTCTCCGTCACGAAGGGGACCCCCGAGATGCGTCGCCAGGTGCTCGAGGCCGTCGTCGTTCGCCAGCGCAAGTCCATCCGCCGGCCCAGCGGCCAGCGGCTGAAGTTCGAGGACAACGCCGCCGTCATCATCGACGAGAACGAGGAGCCCCGCGGAACGGAGATTAAGGGCCCCATCGCTCGCGAAGTGGCAGAGCGGTTCGGCACCATCGCCAGCACGGCGACGATGATCGTCTAGTATGACAGGACAACCACGCAAACAGCGAACCCAGACACGGGACGCCCCTCTGCACGAGCGTCAGAAGCAGGTTCGGGCCACGCTCACGGCCGACCTCCGCGAGGAGTACGGCCAGCGAAACGTCCGCGTGAACGCGGGCGACACCGTCGAGGTACTCCGCGGCGACCACGCCGGTACGGAGGGCGAGGTCATGGACGTCGACCTTCGGGACGGCGTCATCACCGTCGAGGACGTTACCGTCGAGAAGACCGACGGCGAGGAGGTCCCGCGACCCCTCGACGCCTCGAACGTTCGTGTGATCGAGCTCGACCTCGAAGACGAGGTGCGCGAGGAGCGTCTCACCACGGAGGATACGGATGAGTAACCACCAGAAGCGACTCTCGGTACCGAACTCCTGGCCGGTCGAGCGCAAGGAGAACACGTTCACGGTCAAGGCCGACGCCGGCCCGCACGGCGAGAGCGGGGTTCCCCTGCTCATCGTCCTGCGTGACGTGCTCGACTATGTGGACTCCCGCAAGGAAGCCCGCTACGCGCTCAACCAGGANGCAGTGCTCGTCAACGGCGACGCCATCGCGGACGAAGCCCGGCCGATCGGGATGTTCGACATTCTGGCGTTCCCGTCACGCGAGGAGTTCTTCCGGGTCTTCCCCGGTGAGGGCGGCCGACTCGCTCTCACCCCCATCGACGAGGAGAGCGGCTCCTCCCGACTCGGGAAGATCACCGGCAAGCAGCAGGTGAGCGGCGGCGACTTCCAGCTCACGCTCCACGACGGCACGACAACCCAGGTCGAAGACGCCAGTGACTACAGCGCAAACGACTCCCTGGTCGTCGACAACGAGACCAAGGATATCGTGGCCCACTTCACCTACGAAGAGGGTGCGCTCGTCACGGCCGTCAACGGCCAGCACGCCGGCGAGATCGGCGAGATCGACGATATCTTCGTCACACCCGGCTCGGGCCGCAACTCGGTCACCGTCACGACCGACGACGGCGAGTTCGAGACCATCGAGGAGTACGTCGTCACCATCGACGAGAACTTCGTGGGTGATGACGATGAGTGAAGCACAGGAGTTCCACCCAATGCGCGAACCGCGCATCGAGAAAGTCGTCGTCCACATGGGCGTCGGCCAGGGTGGTCGAGACCTCGGGAACGCCGAGGAGATTATCGAGGCGGTCACGGACCATGAGTCGGTCCGAACTAGCGCCAAGCGCACGGTGCAAGCCTTCAACATCCGAAAGGGCGACCCAATCGGGACGAAGGTCACGCTCCGCGACGAGGAGGCAGAGGAGTTCCTCGCGGCGGCGCTGCCGCTGGCTGACATCAGCGCTTCCCAGTTCGACGAGGCCGGCAACATCAGCTTCGGCGTCGACGAACACATCGCGTTCCCCAGTCAGGAGTACGACCCCAACACCGGGATCTACGGACTCGACGTCACCGTGACGCTGGTCCGACCGGGCTACCGTGTCGCCAAGCGCGACCAGGTCACCCGCTCCATCCCGGATGGGCACCGAATGACCGCCGAGGACGCCATTGCGTTCCTCGAGAGCGAATTCGACGTGGAGATTGACGAATGAGTGAACTAGACGGCGAACACACTGGCAACGAAGCCACCGGCGAGCACGCCACGCAGGGCAGCTCAGAGCACCGAGAGTGCCGACGCTGCGAGCGCCACGAGGGCCTCGTCAGCAAGTACGGCATCTTCGTCTGCCGACAGTGTTTCCGAGAGATCGCCCGCAGCATGGGCTTCAGGAAGTATCGATAATCATGGCAGGTAACGACCCACTGGTGAGTGCCCTCTCCGGCATCGACAACGCCGAGAGCGTCGGGCACCTCGACCACACGGTAGAGCCCGCCTCGAACGTCATCGGCAGCATCCTCGAAGTGTTCTACGACCGCGGATTCATCGGCGGTTTCGAGTTCGTCGAGGACGGCCGTGCCGGCCGTTTCGAGGTCGAACTGACAGGCGCCATCAACGACTGCGGGGCGATCAAGCCGCGATACTCGGTCGGTGCAGACGAGTACGAGCGCTGGGAGAAGCGATTCCTCCCCGCGCGTGACTACGGTTCGCTGATCGTCACGACCAGTCACGGCGTCATGAGCCACTACGAGGCCCGCGAACAGGGCGTCGGTGGACAGGTCATTGCGTACGTGTACTAATGAGCAGCATTGAACTCACTATCCCGGACGACGCCTCCGCGGAAATCGACCATCTCGACCTCACCGTCGAGGGGCCCAACGGCTCGGTAACGCGCCGACTCTGGTACCCCGACGTGACCGTGAGTGTCGAGGACGGCAGCGTGGTCATCGAGTCGCCGGACGACGCCGACGCGAAGACCTACGCGACTGTCGGTACCTTCGAGAGCCACGTGAACAACATGTTCTACGGCGTCACCGAAGGCTGGACCTACGAGATGGAGATCTTCTACGCTCACTTCCCGATGCAGGTGGAAGTGCAGGGTGAGGAGGTCGTCATCGAGAACTTCCTCGGCGAGCGCGCGCCTCGACGCACCCCCATCCGTGGGGACACGCAGGTCGAGGTCGACGGCGAGGAAGTCACGCTTTCGGGCTCCGATAAGGAGGCCGTTGGCCAGACCGCCGCGGACATTGAACAGCTCACCCGCGTCAGCGGGAAAGACAACCGCGTGTTCCAGGACGGCGTCTACATCACGCAGAAACCCACGGGTGGTGCCTGATGGCAGACGACGAACCTCAGGAACTCGAGGACATCAGCGGCGTCGGCCCGTCGAAGGCCGAGACGCTGCGCGAAGCTGGCTACGAGACCGTCGAGGACCTCAAGGCAGCTTCCCAGTCCGAACTCGCGGAGGTCGACGGCGTCGGCAACGCGCTGGCGGCCCGAATCAAGGCGGACGTCGGTGGCCTTGAAGTCGAAGCGGAGACCGAGGCCGAGATTGAGGACGAGACCGAGGAGGAGGAATCCGAGGCGACCGAGGAAGTCGAGACGGAGCTCCAGCCTCGCGGGCACGCGGACAAGACGCCCGACCTCGACGACGAAACGGCGGCCGCACTCGCCCAGAAGCACCGCGAGGGCAAGCCGCAGTTCAACCGCCAGGACCACCACAAGAAAAAGCGTGTCGCCACGTCATGGCGACGCCCGCGCGGGACGCTCTCGAAGCAGCGCCGCGCCATCAAGGGCAAGGGCGCGACAGTCGAGGCGGGCTTCCGCTCGCCGAAGGCTTCGCGTGACCTGCACCCGAGCGGCTTCGAGGAGGTCCACGTGCACAACGTCGACGACCTCGAAGGCGTCGACGGTGACAGTCAGGCGGTCCGTATCGCCTCGAAGGTCGGCGGTCGCAAGCGCGAGCGCATCGAAGACGAGTGTGAGGAACGCGAGGTTCGCGTCCTCAACCCGACCTACGTTGAAGTGGAGGTAGAGAAATGACCGACCTGAGCGCACAGAAGCGGCTCGCCGGCGAGGAGCTCGATGTCGGCGCGAACCGCGTTTGGTTCGACCCCGAAGAACAGGACGAGCTCGCGGACGCGATTACCCGCGAAGATATCCGCGACCTGATCGCGGACGGAACCATCCGTGTCGAGGAGACCCAGAACAACTCCCGAGGGCGCGCCCGCGCCCGACAGGAGAAGCGTGACTACGGTCACGGCACCGGCGCTGGTACCCGCAAAGGGAAAGCCGGCGCCCGCCGTGCCGACAAGGACGAGTGGATCAGCCGGATCCGCGCCCAGCGGTCGCGCCTGAAGGAGCTCCGGGACGAGGAAGACGTCCTCAACCCGACGCAGTACCGTGAGCTCTACAACAAGGCCTCCGGTGGCGAGTTCGACTCTGTCGCTCGCCTGGAGGCGTTCGCACGGAACAACTACGACGTAGAGATTGGAGGCGACGACTGATGGCAACAGGACCACGTTACAAAGTGCCGATGCGTCGTCGTCGTGAGGTTCGGACGGATTACCACCAGCGGTTGCGCCTGTTGAAATCCGGTAAGCCTCGCCTGGTCGCCCGGGTGAGCAACAAGCACGTCAGGGCGCAGCTGGCGACCCCCGGACCCCACGGTGACGAGATCCACGCCGCAGCGTCCAGCGAGGACCTGTCGGAGTACGGCTGGGAGGCCCCCACGGGGAATCTCCCGAGCGCGTACCTGACGGGCTATCTCGCGGGCCTGCGAGCCGTCGAGGCTGGCCTCAAAGAGGCTGTTCTCGACCTGGGTCTCAACACGGCGACGCCCGGCAATCGAGTGTTCGCAGTACAGGAAGGTGCAATCGACGCAGGGCTCGACATCCCCCACAGCGAGAGCGTGCTGGCGGACTGGTCGCGTAACCGCGGCGAGCATATCGCCGAGTACGCCGAGCAGGGAGAGGGTGACCTCTACAGCGGGGAGTTCGACGCCACGGAGCTGCCGGCGCACTTCGACGAACTGCGCGAGGCGCTCACGGAGGACTACGAATGAGCCACAACGACGGCTGGGAGCCGGTAACCCGGCTCGGCAAGAAAGTACAGGAAGGAGAGATTACCTCGATGGAGGAGGCACTCGCCTCGGGGCTCCCGCTGAAGGAGCACGAGCTTGTGGACCAGCTCCTCCCCGGATTGGAGGACGAAGTGCTGGACATCAACATGGTCCAGCGCATGACCGACTCCGGCCGGCGGGTCAAGTTCCGCTGTGTCTGTGTGGTCGGCAACCGCGACGGCTACCTCGGCTACGCCCAGGGGCGTGACGACCAGGTGGGCGGTGCGATCCAGAAGGCCATTGAGGTGGCGAAGATGAACGTTATCAGCGTGGACCGCGGCTCGGGTTCCTGGGAGGACCAGGCCGGCGGCGTGAACTCGCTGACTCGCAAGGCCACGGGGAAGGCCGGTTCGGTCGAAGTCGATATCATCCCGGCCCCGCAGGGGCTCGGGCTGGCCGGCGCCGAAACGGTTCGGAACATCCTCGAGCTCGCGGGCATCCAGGACGCCTGGACCAAGTCCAACGGCAACACCCGGACGACGGTCAACCTGGCCAAGGCGACGTTCAACGCACTGGAGAACGCCTCGAGGGCTCGGACCCCCCAGCGTGCACGGGAGGTCCAGCGTGAGGCTGACGGCGAGGTGAACAACTGATGCGAGCCGTCATTCAGCTCCGCGGTGAGGTCGACATGACGAGCGGGCAGCGCGACACGCTCGACATGCTCAACATCGGCCGCGTCAACCACGCGGCCCTCGTCCCGGAGGAAGACACCTACAACGGGATGGTCTCGAAGGTCAACGACTTCGTGGCCTTCGGCGAGCCCTCGGTGGAGACGCTGACGCTCGTGCTCGAGAAGCGCGTCAACGCGCACGAGAGCACGGACGACGTCGACGCCGACTGGCTGGCCGAGAACACCGACTACGACAGCTTCGAGGCGCTGGCGGAAGCGCTGCTCGCCGAGGAGACGACGCTGCGCGAGCAGGGTCTCTCCCCGACGCTGCGACTTCACCCGCCCCGCGGCGGTCACGACGGCATCAAGCACCCCGACAGCACGGGCGGCGAACTGGGTCCCCACGAGGACATCGACCCGCTCCTGGAGGCGATGCGATAATGTCTAAGAAACGACGACAGCGCGGCAGCCGCACACACGGCGGCGGCAGCCACAAGAACCGGCGTGGTGCCGGTCACCGTGGCGGTCGCGGCCGCGCCGGCAGCCGCAAACACGAGATGCACAACTACGGGCCGTGGGCCAAGCACGGCTTCACGATGCCCGAGGACGCACAGCTCTCCATCGCGGAGGTCCGCGTCCAGAAAGTTGACGAGGACGCCGCACTGCTGGCGGCTGACGACCTCGCTGAGAACGACNACGGCGCCTACACCCTCGACGCCCGCGACGTGGCCGAGGACGGCTGGGAAGCCGACGTGGTGAAGCTGCTCGGCAACGGGCAGGTCCGGCAGGAACTGCACGTCACGGCCGACGCGTTCAGCGAGGCTGCAGTTGAGCAGATCGAAGCGGCCGGTGGCTCGACCACACTCTCCGAGCGCGCACAGGCGCGTGCCGAGGCCGAGGCCGAGGACCAGGCCGATTCCGAAGCAGCCAGCGAGGACTGACTCATGGGCTGGAAGGAGACTGCCGAACCGGTGCTCACGCGGATGCCCTCCGTCCAGCGGCCGGAGGGGCACGTCCCCTTCAAGCGGAAGCTGGGCTGGACCGCCGGCATCCTCGTGATGTACTTCTTCCTGACGAACGTCACCATGTTCGGCCTGCTGACGACGACCGAGAGCGGTGACTTCTACGGCCAGTTCCGGTCGATTCTGGCTGGTTCGTCGGGGTCGATTCTCCAGCTCGGTATTGGCCCGATTGTGACGGCCTCCATTGTGCTACAGCTGCTCGGCGGCGCCGACCTGCTCGGTCTCGACACGGACGACGACCCGCGAGACCAGATCCTCTATCAGGGCCTCCAGAAGCTGCTGGTGGTCGTGATGATCTGTCTGACGGGCCTGCCGATGGTGTTTGCGAGCCCGCTGCTCGAGCCGGACCCGGCGGTGATGCAGTCGCTGGGGCTGGGTCGGGCGGGCGTCGAGAGCATCATCTTCGCGCAGATGTTCGTCGGCGGTGTCCTCATCCTGTTCATGGACGAAATCGTGAGCAAGTGGGGGGTTGGCTCCGGCGTGGGGCTGTTCATTATCGCCGGTGTGAGCCAGCAGCTCGTCGGTGGGCTGTTCTCGTGGAGTAGNCTGACGACGGGCGCCACGAACGGTTTCTTCGCGACGTGGTTCGCCATCCTGTTCGGCGACGCGTCGCTGCCGGGGTCACCGCTGACGACTGAGGGGCTGAACGCCATCTTCCTTGGACAGGGCCAGATTCTGGCGCTGTTCACGACGGTGTTCATNTTCATGATCGTCGTCTACGCAGAGTCCGTTCGCGTGGAGATTCCCCTGTCGCACGCACGCGTCAAGGGCGCCCGCGGGAAGTTCCCCGTGAAGCTCATCTACGCGAGTGTGCTGCCCATGATTCTCGTTCGGGCGCTGCAGGCCAACCTGCAGTTCCTGGGCCAGATCATGAACAGCCAGTGGGCCGGCATGCCCACCTTGCTTGCCGAGTACTCCNATGGACAGGTCATCGGCGGGTTCTTCTGGCTGATCAAGCCGATTCAGAGCCCACAGGAGTGGATGTGGTTCGCGGGCACCGTCACCCAGGACTGGTACTGGGTGCTTGCCCGGGTCGGCATCGACCTGACGTTCATGGTGATCGGCGGCGCGGTGTTCGCCATCTTCTGGGTGGAAACCACCGGGATGGGCCCGGAGGCGACCGCCAAGCAGATCCAGAACTCGGGGATGCAGATCCCCGGATTCCGGCGGAACCCGCAGGTCATCGAGAAGGTCATGGAGCGCTACATCCCGCAGGTCACCGTGCTCGGCGGCGCCATCGTCGGCGCCCTCGCGGTGATGGCGAACATGCTGGGCACTATCGGTGCTGTCTCCGGAACGGGGCTGCTGCTGACGGTCTCCATCACGTACAAACTGTACGAGGAGATCGCCGAGGAGCAGCTGATGGAGATGCACCCGATGATGCGCCAGATGTTTGGAGGAAGTGAGTAAGCGTTACTCATAAATCACGCTCACTTTCTCAGCCTCCGTTCGCGGTCTTCTTTCGTGTTGTTTCGATAGACTAGGCAGCGAGTATCCTTACCTCTTCAGTGACTACGCCGCGGTATGTGTACAGGGTCGCCGTGGGTCGTTCTTGAAGCGGTCACCCCACTCACCCACGTCTTCTACGCAGCTAAGAATTCGAAAATCGACGCGATGGCTGAGGCACACAGACTGGCGCGAGCGCAACAACGCCAACACGGTGGAGAGATCACGTACGGACAGACTGCGCATGAAATACCCCCGAACAAAACCGTCAGGGAGTGCGAATACGTCGCTGTCGGGAGTGAAGCGATGTGGGTGGTGGTACAGCCGTGACACAGCCGCCCACCCCCGCCCAAGAAGCTATCTCCAACGCCATGATAGCAGCCCTCATNAGCTGCGCCACACTCAGCCTCGGAATCATCACCTACCTCGACCTCACCACCATGCCCGCCTACCTCAACCTCACCATGACCAGCCTCTTGGTCACCGGATACATCGTCCCCAACATCACCGCATTCTGGCTCGGACACCCAATCCACAACATCATGGTCGCGTCGCAAAACCGTTCAATCTTTGTTACCGTACTGTCGGAGAGAATCACAGTAACATTCACTGAACCACGGAGGTGATCGATAACAGCGGATAGAAGCGTTTCTGGAGCTGTTTACTACCCGCCAGCACAGTCGTTCTCTCTCTGTGGACGGTTGGAGCGAGAAGTCTGAACGACTTTGAGACACGACCAAAGAATTGCTGTAAGAGCCGTTCGTTTTCAGAGACTCATTGCGGACGCTCCTGAAGGTCTCGTTCTCGCTTGCGCCACTTCTTGGCTCTGTAGTTTCGCTAGATAGCGGTCGATTTNGGCTACTTTGACAGGCATATTTCTGCCCGGATTGCGTGTTTTTACCCTCGTCCAGCGGTTCTTCTCGCTGNATATCGGGAACATCGAGAGACAGCGGTCGATTCGGAGTATAAGCCAATCTACCGACTGTTTGGTCTGGTTTCTCGCCAATTGGTACGCAGTCTAGCGAAACTACAGAGCCATTATCTTAATTGATTCGGAGAGGTCTCGGCGCTCTTGCGCAACGTAGCGAATGGCCCTGATGAAATCAGGGCATCCCTCCGAGTGCAGTCGATTACGCCCCTCCTCATCCTCGTCAATACGTTTATTCCTCTGGCTGGGATACAGGACTACTAACGATGCTTCTCGTCATCGAAAACGAAATAAATCTCGCCACTCGATATTTCGTCCCTGAAATCGTTCGACACCTTCCCACAGAAGTCATCGTCCATGACGCTGTGGCTGAAGGTGGTCTCCCATCGCTTGATGGGATTCATGGCGTCGTACTTTCCGGTAGCACCGCTGGTGTCTACGAAACGGCGGATCATTCATGGATCAATGAGGAAATGAGGCTCGTCCGTGACCTGCAGAAGCAGCGAATCCCCACTCTCGGTATTTGCTTTGGCCACCAGCTCATCAACGAAGCACTCGGTGGAAGCGTCGAACACCATGGACTGCAGGCCGAACTCGTTGAGATTGAGTTAGCTGATGATCCCATCTTTAAGGATATTGCACCGATTGTTCCGACTATCCACAGCGACGTCGTTGTTGAGTCAGGTGAGCAGTTGCAAACCATCGCATCAATAGACGGTTACGAGCATTTCGCCACTCGCCACACCGAGGCACCGATGTGGAGTACTCAATATCATCCAGAATTTACCATGCGACTTCGTGAACGTATCGTTCAGGACATTGGTTGGGAAAACAACCATCTATCATTTGAAAGTGTGAACGCAGCTCAGACGCTTTCAAATTTCGCCCAGCTTGCAGAAATTGAGAGGAGGTAGAGAAGTATACAGTCAAAGTATGCACAATTCTTAGGGTGGCATGCACGACGTTCCAAGAATCGTTCTCGGAGATGGTGAAGACGCCGCGCTTGTCCGCCCAGTCGAGGAATTTGGTGTGGATCTCGATGCGCTCGGCGTTGCGACAGTAGTTGCCGGTCTCGTTAGTTTTAGATTTGAAGGCTCTGTAGTTTCGCTAGATAGCGGTCGATTTGGGCTATTTTGACAGGTATATTTCCACCCGAATTGCGTGTTTTTACCCTCGTCCAGCGGTTCTTCTAGCTGAATATCGGGAACATCGAGAGACAGCGGTCGATTCGGAGTATAAGCCAGTCTACCGATTGCTTGGCGTGATTTCTCGCCAATTGGAACGTCGTGTACCGAAACTACAGAGCCGAGCGGAGTAACACTTGCCGGAGCGATCTCGTAGGCAGCCAGTCCTGTCGAGATGTTGCTCGCTCCAGCGACGAGTCCCCACGTCGACTAGTGCTTCTGGTGCGGTTCATCAATAGTCGTTTCTTCGGATTGGGTGTCGGTCGTTCGGGCCGTCATTACACGAGAGTGGTCGAGAGGTGGACGTGGAAATCGAGAATGGACGTTCGACCGTGACGATCCCCGAGAGTAGCGTCTCCACGTTACGCATCGCACCTATTGCTCTTAGGGGTTACATAGCAAACGCCTTTGCTCTCGATGGTTTGATAAGTAACTAACAATGAGCCTGAATCTCGTTCCAATACCGCAGCAGAGTTGGGCACGAATCGGCATCAACCTGTATTCCCGCGGTTCCTCAGGTATCGAATAATGGCGTCTTCACCTCGTGTTCTTGATTCATCCTCTGTCTTACTTGTCGGGACAAGTGAGTGGCTCACACATTTTGCAGTGACGCTCGAAACACGGACTGAGGCGACTGTACAAACGGTTGGAACCAAAGCAGAGGCACTCGGTGTCTTCTGGAACCAGACTACTGACTGTCTCATCACCGAGTACACGCTCGATGAGACAACTGGAATCGAGCTGCTCAGAGAGATTCGCACCGAAACCACCGCGCTTCCAGTAATAGTTGGCACGGCCTCCGGAAGTGAAGCCATCGCCAGCGAAGCCATCGGGGCCGGGGTTACTGATTATGTCGCGCTGACGGACTCGTCTGAACAGATGGCAGAGGAGCTGTTGGATCGAACCGAACGGGCGGTCCGATCCGCACAGCGGGCGGTCACCCAACGGGAACGGGCCAGACAGTTCGATGCGATTTTCAGCGATTCACAGACGGCAACATGGGTGCTCGACCCGGATGGGTCACTCGCCCGGGTGAACCAGACCGCTCGGGAGATGATCGATGAAGATATCGAAACGATCATCGGCGAGCCATTCTGGGCGCTTCCGTGGTGGTCGCAAGCGGATGCGACGAACGCAGATGTGCACCAACTCGTCGAGAACGCATTCCACGGGACCTTCGGTAACGCTGTCGTTCCACAGCGGCCACACGCTGAGAATCCGGGCGTCATCGATCTCTCCGTGCGCCCCGTCGAGAACGAACGTGGTGAGCTCATCTCAATCGTCGTCGAGGGCGTCGATATCACCGAGCGCGTCGACCTCGAACAGAACCTTCGCCAATCCGAGGAACTCCATCGTGTCACGCTCAACAACATGACCGACACCGTCCTCATGACGGACGAAGCTGGCGAGTACTCCTACGTCTGTCCCAACGTGCACTTCATCTTCGGCTACACGGCCGCGGAGATTCATGAATTAGGCACGATCGACGAGCTCCTCGGCGAGAACCTCTTTGACCGTGAAGAACTCGCCGAAGAGGGCGTCCTCAAGAACATCGAGTGCTCGGCGACCGACAAGGCTGGGCACGAGCACACGCTCCTGGTCAACGTTCGAGAAGTCTCGATTCAAGACGGGACACTCCTCTTCAGCTGTCGAGATATTACGAAACGGAAACAACGCGAGGACGCGCTGGCAACGCTCCAGGAAACCGCTCGTGATTTCCTGTACGCCGAAACTCACCAGGAAATCGCACAACACATCGTCGACGACACACCCGGCGTCCTCAATCTCGAGGCCAGTGCGGTCTATCTCTTCGATGCTGATGCTAACAACCTCCGCCCTGCAGCACATTCGACGACGATGAGAGAACTGTATGGGCCGCTCCCGACTGTCCACACCGACGGCAAAACCCTTCCGGGCTACAGCTTCGTCGAGGACGAGGCACTGTATTTTGATGACGTCCACGAGGCAGACCGACTCGACAACCGAGCAACGGGTCTCCGGAGTGCAACCTACATCCCCCTCGGCAACCACGGCGTGTTCGTCGCTGGCTCGGACCAGGTCGGTGTCTTCGACGACGTCACCCGGGAACTTGCTGATCTCCTCGCAGCTACGGCCGAAGCGGCTCTTGACCGCGTCACGCGGGAGTCACGACTCCGTGAACAAGATCGCACACTCCAACACCAAAACGAACAGCTCACCGAATTGAATCGCATCAATGAGACGATTCGAGAAATCGATCAAGCACTGGTCCAAGCTGAAACGCGAGAAGAGATCGACCATACCGTCTGTGAACTACTGACCGCTGACGACCGGTTCAGGTTTGCCTGGATCGGGACAGTTGACCCGACGACTGATACCGTCGACCCACGAGCATGGGCAGGAATCGAACAGGGATATCTGGATAGTCAGTCGTTTACTGTCGCTACGTCAGATACAGAACCCACGGGGGAAACTGCCGCGACTGGTGATGTGACGCTGGTGTCGAACGTTGCAGCTGGGCTTCGTGACGAACTGTGGCGCAAGGATGCCCTCGCCCGTGATTTCCTCTCGATATTGAGTATCCCGCTCGTGTATAATGACCTCTCACACGGCGTTTTGACGGTCTACGCACCGACTCAAGACGCGTTCGACGACACAGCGAAGGCCGTCCTGGCTGAACTCGGGGAAACCATCGCGTCCGCCCTCAGTGCAATCGAACGGAAGAACGCGCTCCTCACAACATCAATGACGCGCATCGAGTTCGCTATTGACGACCCCACGTTCGTCCTCTCACGTCTTGCGCAGGACGCAGCGTGTACGCTCTCGTATCAGGGTGGGGTCCAGCAATCCACCGAGGGGAGTTACGTGTTCGTCACTGTCGAAGATGCCTCTCTGGAAGACGTCGCCGAAGTAGCATCACAGCTCGTCGCAATCGACGACGTACAACAGATTAGTGCAACTGGTGAGGGTGGCGTTTTGCGGCTGCGGCTCACACAACCGTTCCTTGCGTTAGAGCTAGCAGAGCATGGTGCCGTCTTCCGCAAAGCGATCGCAAGTCCATCCACCACAACGCTCGTCATCGATATCCCGGAAAGCATGGACGTCCGAACCATCACGCAACTCGTCCGTGAGACGTTCTCCACGGTCGAACTCCGTTCGAAGCAGACGCTCGATCAGTCGATAGAACACAATTTGTACTCGAAGTTCCTTGGGAAACTAACTGAGCGTCAACTTGAGGTGATTCAGACGGCGTACTACAGTGGCTTCTTCGAATCACCACGCGAGAACACTGGCGAAGATGTTGCGGCAATGCTCGGGATCTCCCCGCCCGCGTTCTATACGCACGCCCGGACTGTCCAGCGCAAATTGTTTGAGACACTCTTCGAAGAGAACGACCCTTCCGTCCCTTCTCCTGCCGGAGAGGTTTGATAACAAACCCTCCTTCCAAAGGATGGTTTGGTACTGAACTGCAGAGTATTCCCTACTACACCTATTACGCCAACATAGAGTGCCCAGGATCACCTGCCGGCGCTCGTAACTCACAATGAGAGATGTCGATCAAAAATCAGACGAAGAAACCCCATACGAGTGCTTCCGGTGTGGCAATATCATCATCGCGGAGAACAGCCCCGGCGAGTGCCCCGACTGTAGCGGCCCGATGCGAAATCGTCGAATGCCGCTCGAATGACCATGGCATCCCAAACTGAGACCACACACGACGAGTCGGCTGATGCGACGACGGAATCAACCGAACCGGAATCGGCGCTCGAAACGGCTCGCCGACAGCTGTATCATGCTGCCAATCACCTGGACATTGACCCGAGTGTCGTCGAACGGCTCAAGCATCCGAAGAAGGTCCACGAGGTAACGGTCCCAATCGAACGCGACGACGGAACAGTCGAAGTGTTCACGGGCTACCGAGCCCAACACGACAGCGTTAGAGGTCCATTCAAAGGCGGACTTCGGTACCATCCCCACGTGACTCGAGACGAGTGTGTCGGCCTCGGCATGTGGATGACCTGGAAGTGCGCCGTCATGGGCCTCCCGTTCGGGGGTGCCAAGGGTGGAATTGCTGTCAACCCGAAGGAGCTGAGTTCGGGCGAAAAGGAGCGTCTCACCCGTCGGTTTGCACAGGAAATCCGCGACGTTATCGGTCCCAACCAGGATATCCCTGCCCCGGATATGGGAACGGGTCCCCAAACCATGGCATGGTTGATGGACGCATACTCGATGCAGGAAGGCGAGACAACGCCGGGCGTCGTCACTGGAAAGCCACCGGTCATCGGCGGCAGTGAAGGCCGTGAAGAAGCGCCCGGCCGAAGCGTTGCGATTATCACGCAACTGATTTGTGAGTACTACGACCGCCAGCTCGAGGAAACAACGGTTGCAGTCCAGGGCTACGGGAGTGTCGGCGCGAATGCCGCCCGCCTCCTCGACGAGTGGGGAGCGACAGTCGTCGCAATCAGCGACGTGAATGGCGCCATGTACGAGCCAGACGGGATCGATACGGCTGTTGTCCCATCCCACGACGAAGAGCCGGAAGCCGTTACGAAGTACGCGGACAACGTAATCTCGAACGACGAGTTGCTCACGCTCGATGTCGACGTACTCATTCCCGCAGCGTTGGGAGACGTAATCACCAAAGAGAACGCGGAAGCAATAGCCGCAGATCTGGTCGTCGAGGGAGCAAATGGGCCGACGACTTCAACAGCTGATTCGATCCTTGCAGAGCGAGACGTCGCGATCATCCCCGATATTCTGGCCAACGCTGGTGGTGTCACGGTGAGCTACTTCGAGTGGCTTCAGGACATCAATCGTCGATCGTGGTCGCTCGAACGGGTGAATACCGAACTCGAAACGGAGATGCAGGCCGCCTGGGATGCGGTTCGATCAGAGTTCGAGCAGCGCGACGTCACCTGGCGCGATGCAGCCTACATCGTTGCGCTCTCGAGGATAGCCAAGGCCCACGAAGTGCGGGGGTTCTGGCCATAAGGAGATGGGTTATCGACCATTCAGACGAACTCGACAGCCAGCCACACCGCTTGAACGAGGGTTCTATCGAGTGTACCAACTGTCATCTCTGGGGAGCGCCGCAGCAATCGCCTGCTTTATTGGATACGTATTCGGTGGCTTCAGCCTCTACATAGCAGGGATCTACACGCCTTCGTTTCCGGTCATGAGTTTGACGGAGCCATTTTTTACGGAGCCGTCCTTAGTGCCCTCCAGAGACGAGATGTAGGCCGACGATTCCGAAGATAATCACGGAGATGAAAAGGAGGCGAGCACTCGTTGCCGGTTCGTCGAATAAGACGATGCCGAGCGAAGCGGTTCCCACGGCCCCAATCCCCGTCCACACAGCATACGCAGTCCCGATCGGCAGGTCCTGGATTGCTTTCGCGAGCAATACCATACTGATGATGAGTGCAACGATTGTGCCCACCGTCGGCATCGGTTTCGAGAGACCGTCAGAATACTCCAGCCCAATCGCCCAGGCGATCTCGAACAGGCCAGCGATGAAGAGAACAATCCACGACATTACGTCGATTCTTGTGCACTTATCAGGCTATGGCTTTCGGTATCGAGGGGAATCTCTCGGTTCTCGCCTCAGCTGAACAAGGGGACCATATGGGCTGTACTTCTACCTGATAGATTCGTTCGAAACCCTATCGCGTCTCTGGATGCTTGAGACACGTCAGCCGGACACTCTTTCTACACATCTACAGAAGCTCGACAGTCTGAGGACCCAGACCGTTACCGAGCGGTTGACTACGCTGGATATCGAATGTCCAAGCCATCAATGATTACGACCACCGGCCTCCTGGAGGATACGTACGTCGCAGCGTTACAGCATGGTCTCGGAGACGTTTCGGAGGCCACACTCGTGGGTGTGGTTCGACGGCCAACCGGCTGGTTCAGAACAACGGTTGACGAGAACTCTCAGACACTTGAGCCTCCGGCAGACCTCCTCGACGAATTCAAACAGCGCCACGAGGATTTCAAGATGCAGGGGCTGTGTGACGAAGGCGCGCACAACGCTGCCTGGGACGAGGTCGGGTTCGAGAAACGGTGTCACCGAACACTTCTTAAAGAACATCTCACTGGGCAACTGTAGTCAAGCAGCCAGTGTGTGCGTGCCGCTGTTCGGAGTCCTCGATCTGTGTAACGTAATTTGCCTGTAAGCAAGGCTGCACAGTCACAAACTCCGATTTACGGGAATCGTTGATATTGTGTCTACCGGATATTGGTCGCTTGCGAATCGCTGGACTCGTCATCGTCATTGATATTGCCGTCAGATTCCGGCAGTACTCTGAAGGGGCGCATCATGTCATGGTCTTCGTGTTCGAGCATGTGGCAGTGCCACATGTACCAGCCGGTCTGGTCGTTGAATAGCCCCTCGAACTCGCCAAAGTGAACGATCACGTGGGTTACCTCGCCCGGATTCGCCGTGACGACGTCGTTCCAACCAGTTTCTTCCGGTGCGGGGGGTTCGAGCGACTCGACATCGACCGTCTCCGACTCGGGGTCGTAATCACTGTACGGCTGTCGCCCAAGCACCTGGAAGTGCACGAGATGCAAATGCATCGGATGGGACATACCCGTCAGATTCACGAAGCTCCAGATTTCCGTATCGTTGCGGTTTGGATCCTCAGTAACAGGATCGTACAGCTGGTGGGGCGAGGACTCTGCTTTCGAACCCAGGAGGTGCAACGGTCGCCCGTAATCGTCGGTGCTCATGGTCAGCGGAAGGTACCGTTCCTCGTTGACCGAGTCGACGGGGATTTCGGGAACTTCCGTCAGCGTACTCGGAATCTGGCTAGGATCGTCGACGTCACCGGCGGCGATGTCGATACGCATCACTTCCGACAGAGGCTGTTGATTCCCGGCATTGATCTCGGGTCCACGGTAGGGTGCCACAGCGTCATTGTGCACCAAGAGCGTTTGTCCGGCGTAGTCCGAGAAGTCAACGACGATGTCGGCACGCTTTCCCGTGCCGATTTCCAGTCGGTCTGTGACCGAGATCGGCGAGGCTAGCAGGCCACCGTCGTTTCCGACGAGAGTGACCGGCGGCCCGCCCGTGCCGGTTGTTCCGTCCGACTTGTCGTACTCGAACAGCTTGAGGTTGTAGAACCGACTATTCGAACCGTTGAGGATCCGAAATCGGTACTTCCGGGGGTCGACTGAAAGCCGAGGCCAGGCCTTCCCGTTGACGACGGACGTGTCGCCGAAGAACTGCGGAACGATGCTCGGGTCGGGGTTCGACGGGTTGCCGTCCGTACCGGAGACGCCGGTCGGGTAGAACAGGGAGCCGTCCTTGTTGAAGCTGCGGTCCTGGAGTACCAGTGGAATCTCGTACTCGCCCGACGGCAGGCCGAGTGATTCCTCGTAATCGTTTCGGAGGAGATAGAATCCGGCGAGACCAGCGTAGACGTTCAGCCGGGTAATTCCGAGCGAGTGGTCGTGATACCAGAGGGTGGCTGGGGGCTGGTTGTTGACGTAATAGTAGTCCTTCTTCTCGAACTTCGGGCCGGTTTGTTCGAAGTCCCGCGTGAACCACGCTTTCGGCTTGCCGTCGCTCGTGTGCTCGACGTTTCCGCCGTGGAGGTGTGTCACGACACGCACGCCGGTACTGTCGTAGGGAATCGTATTACTGTGAACTGTCGTATCGACCGGCAGAAGATGCTCGTCCGGCAACTTGTTCTTCCAACGCACGTATACCGGTTCACCCTGGTGAGTCTCAATCGTCGGCCCCGGGTACTGGCCATCGTACCCCCAGACAGTCGTCGGGGGAAGGTCATGGTGGATCTTCTGCTCAAACTCGTGCATTTCCACCTCGTAATAGGGGCTCCCATCAGTCGTCCCAACTGGTTCTATGACACCTGGACGGGGGACTTCGTCGACCCACTTTTCGAGTTCGGGCGACGAATGGTCAGTTGAGGGTGTTTGTGTCGTAGTCTCCGTACTTTGGGTCGGGGCTGAACAGCCTGCGAGACTTAGTGCGCCAACACTGCCCGTCACTGCTATGAATTTGCGCCGTGAGATGCCAGTGCCGGGCTCTCCAAGTCGGTCACCCATTGCCATAGGTAGAATTTCGAACCCACTGATAGTCAATCGATGGCGGAATCCCGAGCGGTGGGAATCCGCCAAAGTGGTCTATCCATGGCGTTCCGATGGTCAGGTATGGATCGCCGCCAGGTTCTGAAAGCAGGTGGAGTCGCTGCAGCCGCAGGGATAACCGGGCTCGCTGGCTGTAGCAGCCCAAATTCCGACACAAGCGATGAGACAGATACCCCATCGAACGGGGCTACAAACACGGTTCTGATGGTCACAGAAGGGAGCGACTATTACTTCGATCCGATCGGACTCTACGTCGAATCCGGTGAAACAATCACGTTCGAGAACGATAGCGGAAGCCACTCTGCGACGGCATACAAGAAGGGGACTGGAGGTGCATCGGTTACACGCATTCCTAACGGTGCCAACGCGTGGGACAGCGGGATTCTGAGCGAGCAGGGAGCAACCTTCGAGCATACATTCGAGACGACAGGGACGTTCGATTACTTCTGTACCCCTCACAAGAGCCTCGGCATGGTTGCCCGGATCGTTGTCGGCGAGCCAGGCGGCCCCGCCGAAGGCAGCATGCCGCCAGACGGAGAGGTTCCCGAGAGCCAGACAATCGTAGATCAGGGAGCGGTGTCATACAGCAATTTCTCCGGCTGACATCCCAACCACCGGCCAATCGTTTCCGAAAGGATCCACTTAGACTTCTGACCCCGATACTGTTGTTCGCACTTCACAAATCAAAATTGTGGATTCCCAAAGTGTGGGAATCCGCCACGTACTCTTCGGACGTCGCGCACCACTATTGCTAGAGATACCCACGCGGAGTGTGCGAAAGACGGTATCCGAGACCAAGCACTCATGACCAAAACGCAACTCAATATCGAAGACAGCCCCACCGGTGAAAAACAATCGGCCAGCGAGCCCCAGCCGGTATCATCGTGTCCAGAATGTGATGGGCAGGTCATTCGCGACGATGAACACGGTGAGACGACCTGCGAGGAGTGTGGCCTGGTACTCGACGACGTGTCCATCGATCGGGGACCGGAGTGGCGAACGTTCGATGGCGAGGAGAAAGACGAGAAAAGCCGTGTCGGAGCGCCGACGACCCAACTTATGCACGACAAGGGGCTCAGCACGACAATCGGCTGGCAGAATAAAGATGCATACGGGCAAGCAGTCTCCAATCGAAAGCGAGCTCGACTGCAGCGCCTGCGAACGTGGGACGAACGATTTCGGACGAAAGACGCTCACGAACGGAATCTCAAACAAGCATTCGGAGAGATTAGTCGCATGGCTTCCGCCCTCGATATGCCGGAACCGGCACGCGAAACCGCAGGAGTGCTCTATCGGCGAGCAGTCGATGAAGACCTCCTTCCCGGTCGGTCCATCGAAGGAATGGCAACAGCGGCACTGTACGCCGCAGCCAGGCAACACGGGACGCCACGCCCGTTGTCCGAATTCGCGGAAGTCAGTCGCGTAGAGAAAATCCGCATACAGCGTGCATATCGGTATCTCTCCCGAGAACTTAGCTTGCAAATCGAGCCAGCGGATCCATTAGAATACGTCCCGCAATTCGCGTCAGCGCTCGATGTGAGCGACGAGGCAACGCGCCAGGCTCGAGATCTCCTCACGACAGCAAAGGCAAAGGGCACCCATAGCGGGAAAAGTCCCGCTGGTCTCGCAGCGGCCGCCCTATATGCGGCAACCCACCTCACAAACGAGCAGCTAACACAGGAAACGGTGAGCAACGCCGCCCACATAAGCACGGTAACGATTCGGAATCGCTACCAGGAACTGCTTGACGTGTATGCCGAGGAGGAGGGCTATGCGTGATGACCGACCCAACAGAAGCACGCCACGAGAAGCAGGCGGCCACTGGATGGGCGAGGGGTGTGATGAGTGAACTCAATCGCGACACCGACCAAGAGATCCTTGCAATACTCGTCGCGAATTCACCACTCCATGTTATGGACATCGCCAGAACTGCAGACCGTCATCCAATTACGGTCGATCAAACGTGTGCTCGACTCCACGACCAAAGACAAATCCACCCAGTCGGTCGAGGGCTCTATGATGTCACGAAGGACGGAAGACGACGGATTGAGGAGTGCTCAGAGTCGTAATCTCGAGAACCTGACTGTGGTTCCAGACTGGAACCACTGTTCGTTGGGTGAGTCGTAACCGGACAGCATATCCCGAGTGCTTTCCAAAATCAGACAATGGTGCGCGATTCAGTGTCATCTGAGGACCCCCCCTCCTCGTTACAGGCTGTCCTTGATGCGCTGGACGATGCTGACTGTCGGGCCATCCTCCGCGAAACAACTGAACCCATGACCGCAACCGAACTCATCGACACCTGTAACATCCCCAAGTCAACGCTGTATCGGAAACTGGAACTTCTCAGTCGGGCGTCGCTCGTCCGCGAACAGCACACGATCAATCCCAGCGGTGGCCGAACCACGAAATATGAACGGGACTTCGAGGGTGTGAGGATCTCCATGGACGAGGACGACAACTTCTCGGTGATGGTCGAGCGGCCGCCACGGAATGCCGACGAACGTCTCGCGGATGTCTGGTCAAAGATGGGAGACGAACTATGATCTGGGTGGAAACAGCCATTGTCGTCGTCAAGACAGTGATTCTCCTGCTGGGAAGCGGTATCACGTTTATCGCGTTCAGAGCCTATCGCCGAACAGGGACACCCTCGCTCCGCGTTCTCGGCGTCGGGTTCGGTACCATCACATTCGGCGCGCTGCTCGCAGGCATCGCCCATCAAATCCTCTCTGTCTCATTGGAGTTGGGGATCCTGATCAATAGTGTCCTCGTGGCAATTGGTCTGGCAGTCGTCATGTACTCGCTCTATCTTGAACGCGGATGAAACCGTGCGGAGAGGGGAAAAAATCCGACAGTGCTGTACATCGGGGATATGTCTCCTATCCGCCTCAACACGTCTTTAGCGGAGGAGATAGGGTAGTATTGGAACGCGTTTGGCAGAATACCCGCCATATATTGTGGTCGAGATCCCACACCTAATACGATCGGATGAGTTCGACCCGGATATAATAGGTGTCTATTCGATTATAAATCACTATCATGCGGCTCTGTTGAAAATATCAGAGTGTGACAGGGGTGGCGTGCTGAATATAGTATTCTGTAGGATCGCTAGACTGCGCGGTAATTGGCCCTACGCTCATCCCGATACATTGTAACACAGGAGTTTCTCGAACCAGTCATCTGGTGAGTTGAGTTTCAGTGCGAGAAACCGCAGGTATTTTTGAAGGTGATGCTTCGAGACGCCACGGAACTTCGCCAGCCACTGG